>Ga0307516_10001625_pt1 | contig 30957 bp, 40 predicted proteins | sample 19_EM_MG_FD_203310 | JGI IMG/M metagenome (GOLD analysis project Ga0307516, IMG submission 203310) | Populus trichocarpa ectomycorrhiza microbial communities from riparian zone in the Pacific Northwest, United States - 19_EM | ecosystem: Host-associated > Plants > Roots > Unclassified | place... | reverse complement strand
CGGCGCTGGCAGCCACCATCGGGGCTGCCCCGCTCGGCAGGGTCGCTTCGCCGGACATCGTGGAGTCCGTGAAGTCTTAGCGGTCGCGAAATTTGGTGGGTCGGTTAAAAGTCTTGGCGTTTTCTGGTGTTGAGTTTCGTCCGGGGTCGATGGTGTTGATGACGGGTGGTGGTGGTGGCTGGTGGTGTCCTGGTATGGGCTTGGTGATGGCTGTGGGTTCTAAGAGGCTGATATGGAAGACTGGGTGCAGTTTGACAGAGGCGGGTAGGTCCAGCTTATATGCGCGCAAGCCAACTTTCTCTAGTATGGTGTAGGGTCCGATTTGTTTGTGGTCCAACTTGTTCGATGGTCGTGTTGTTCGGATGTTCTTGTTGGCTTGTTCTGTCTGAGCCATTTGTGCCTCCTTCATCTCCACTCTGAGTTCCTCATGAAGCCTCCCAAGTGCCGCGGCATATTCTGAGACTTCCGGCGTTTCCTCGTTTTGTGCCCCGTGATCCGGGAGGAACCTGGGGTGATATCCATAGTTGGCAAAGAAGGGTGTTACCTTTGTGCTTCCTGCCTGCATGTTGTTGTAGCAGAATTCGGCACTTGGTAACAGTTTTTCCCAATCGTCCCGCTGGTAATTGCAGTATGCTCGTAGGTATTGTTCGAGGACGGCATTGACTCATTCCGTTTGTCCGTCTGTCTGCGGATGAAATGCCGTACTGAGGTTCCGTGATATTCTGAGTGCTTTGGTTACACGTTTCCAGAAGTCGGAGGTAAATAGCGATTCTCTGTCCGATACAATGCTCGTTGGCAGCCCATGGCATCGGACGACCTGCTGGATGAAGTGGTCCGCCAGGTCTTCTGGTCTCATCGTGCCTTTACACGCGATGAAGTTTCCCATTTTCGTCAGCCGATCGATGATTACCCATAGTGTGTCCTGTCCATTGCTGGTTGGTAGCGTGGTATGAAATCCATTGTTATCGTATCCCAAGGTCGATGGGGCAGATCTAATGGCTTGAGCAATCCGAATGGTGAGTGTCGAATTGGCTTGATGCGGTGGCAGGCATCACAGTGGTCCACGTACCGGTGTACGTATTTGCATTGTTGTGGCCAGTAGAAAGTTTGGATAACAAGTTCCAGGGTCCTTGCTCGCCCCGGATGTCCCGCAGCCTGTGCTTCGTGGTGGTCTCTTAATATCCGCAGTCGTAGTTTGTCGTTGTCAGGGATCCATATTAGGCTGTCGTATATTAGTACCCCTTCCTTTTCCTCGCATAATCCTAGTGCGATCTTACCATCGCGGGTGTTCCCGTTCGCCTTTTTCCCCAGGATTTCTCGGACTTCCTTATCCTTGGCGCTTTGTTCTCGTATTTCACTCAGGAGTTCCTTATCTATCTGGAGTTTCATTGTTTCCGTCGTGTTAACCTGGAGCGCTTATAGTGTTTCGAAATTTTCTTCTGGCAAGAGAACTCGCCCATGATTCTGTCGATGCTTCATATCCCCTTCCCAGGGAGAGTCTCCTGACTCTCTAGAGAGGATTTCGGGCTTTCCCGCTAGCTTCCCTAGTCGGTATTTGATTATGAAATCGTAGTTTGCCAGTTGTTCACCCCACCGGGCTTGTCGCAGATTTAGGTCGCGTTTCGTTTTCCAGTACTAAAGGTTTTTGTTGTCTGTCAGGATCGTGATTTTTGGGCCTGTTGTCTTGCAATAGGTATCCCATTTCCGTAGTGTGTCTACTATCGCCAGAAGTTCCTTGTCGTGGAGATCGTAGTTTCGTTCCGGATCCTTCAATTTTCGTGAGTAGTATGCTACCGGGTACAGGATCCCTTTCTCGTCAGGTTGCGAGCATATGGCTCCTATGGCATAGTCCGAAGCGTCTGTCTCGATGGTGACCGGTTTCTCCGGATCAAAGTATTGTAGGATCGGTTCCATTATCATCGCTGTTCTGAGCTTCTCGAATGCTGTTTGCTACTCGTCATTCCATTCCCATTTTTTCTCTTTTCTGGTTAACGACGTGAGCGGAGTGGTAATTTTACTGTAGTCCTTGATAAAGCGTCTGTAGAAGTTGGCAAATCCCAAGAAGCTTTGGATCCCCTTGACGTTGATGGGTTCCTTCCATTCTTTGATTGTTCGGATTTTCTCTTTGTCCATGCGCAGGCCTTTTGGTGATATCACATATCCCAGGTACTCGGTTTCTGTGGTATGGAATTCGCAGTTTGATGCCTTCTGTGTGAGTCCTGTGTCTCGGACTCATATCAGGATAGCTCATACGTGGTGTCTGTGCTCTTCCAGTGTTTGCGAGAAGACCAGGACATCGTCCAGATACGCCACACAGAAGATGTCCAGATATTCGCTCAAGATCTCGTTCATCCATCGCTGGAAGGAGGCCAGGGCGTTTGTGAGTGCGAATGGCATGACACAGTACTCGTACAGCCAATACCAAGTTCGGAACGCTGTCTTCCATTCGTCTCCTTCTGCAATTCAGAGGTTGTAGTATACATCCTTGATATCCAGTTTGGTGTAGATCGTGTCATTTGACCGCTGGTCCAGTGATTCGCCGATCAGTGGCAATGGTGTCCGGTCCTTGAGTGTGATTTCGTTTAACTGCCGGTAGTCTACACAGAGTCGTAAACCTCCATCTTTCTTTTTCACGAAATGGATGGGCGCCCCTGCCGGTGAAGTTGAGGCTCGGATCCATCCTCGCTCTTCATTGACTTCGATGTATTCTCTGAGGGCGCACATTTTTTCTTCGTTTAGCGGTCATAGGGGCTCATATGGCGGCATTTTTCCTTCCAGTAGTGGAATATGGTGGTCCTGGTCCCGATGAGGTGGGGGGGCGGTTGGCTCGATACTTGTAAAGACCTTGAGAAAGTCTTGATATTCTTCCGGGATTCCTCCTTTGCTGTCCTTGCTGGTTTCCTTGATTTTGTCTATCACCGTTTGACAAACCTCCCACAGGTCGGGTTCTGCTTCCTCTGGTGTCTTCCGGTAATATTGGTCGATTGCTTTTCCTTCTGTGACACTGGTGGCTTGTGGGGAGGTCGTTAGGCATTTTTCCGCACATCTATCGGAGTGGAACTTCAGTGTATGGTTTTTTCATCCGATAGTTGGGTCGTGGAGTTTTAGCCATGGCATTCCGAGGATGATGGGTGCATTTCCGATAGTGATGCAGTGTAATCGGATCTCTTCCTCATGGTGGTTGATTACCATTCGTACCTGGGCGTCATGGGTTACCGGCCCACCAGCAACTTCCCCCCCATCGACTGTTAGGACTCTTCTTGGCACTGTCTTCTCTTGTGTTGGAATATGATTGGCTTCTGCGTATGCTCTATCGATGAAGTTCTCTGACGCCCCGCAGTTGACTAGGGCGGTGGTCTTGTGTTCGTTGCCGTCTTCCCCTTGTATGCATATCCTGATGATCAATTTCTCTTCTCAGTCGTACTTTCCTGTGCTGGATACGACAAATGGCGGATCTTCCTTCTTAGTCCCTATTCCTTTTGCAACTTGTCTTTCCCTCAGGTGGCCATTGCTGGGGCCTACTCCCAAGGGCTGCCATTTCCCGCCGGTTCGGGGTTGTGGGTGATTGGCTCTTCTTCTGGTTCTTCGTAGGTGGCTCCTGCGGCTCGGTATGGCCTTTTCCATGGGATTCGTGCCTTCTTTGGCTGGGGGCATTCCCTCGAGAAATGCCCCTTCGTTCCGCAGTTGTAACACTCATCGGTGCTTGTTCGTCTGCCACCCCTGTACGGGGGTCTCCGTGCGAATTTGAATCGTCAGGTGGTATCGAGGTCCATTTGGTCTTCTGGAGGTGTTGTCGCTGATTCTTTTGTGGAGATGTGGAACCGTGCTTCGGGGTTGGTCGTTGGTCACCGGTTTATCACTCCTAGGTTGTATAGGCGGCTGTCTGTTTTGATGGCTGTAGTGGCGTAGTCTACCAGGGCGGTGGCGGGTGCTTCGCTCATGACCAGGTGTCATTTTACCTCAGGGTGCAATCCATCTCGGAATCGCGCAATACACACATTGTCCTCGTATGGGAGATCTGCTTTGAGTCGGTGGAACTCTGCCCAGTAAGTTGCTGCCGTTCGGTTGCCCTGCTGGATCTTCTGGAATTTCTTGAATGCTATTTCTTCTGCATCTACTTGGCCAAAAGCATGCTTCATGTTAGTCTTCAGCGCTTCCCATGTTAAGTTGATTCCTCCGTCCTGATTCAGGAAGGTTTCCACCCAGGTCCATACCACCCCGTGGAGTAAGGATGATGCGTATCCTGTTTTTTTCTCATCATCGTCGAATCGGTTTCCTTCAGTTCGGAATTTTAACTCGCATTGGACCAAGAATGTTTGAAACTTTTCTTTATCCCCTTCGAAAGGATCCGGGTCTCGGAGCTTCGGGTAGCTATTCTGCGGTGGCCTGTCACGTGCTGCTAAGCGAGTTTGTAGCATTTCTGTTGTCAACAGGTGGGGTCCCGTTCCCCCTGTGCCTGATCCTTCCACCATTCTTCTGGGTTGTTCTGGTGATTCGGGTGTCTGTGGTCTCGTTTTTGGTTCCGGGGTTACGGGACTCGGGGCTCGCTGATCGTCGGGGACTTCCATAAATTCTCGGAGGTTGAGGGGGTCCTCGGTATTTTTGTCCAGGGACTCCACTATGTCTTTTCTTTTCCTATGTCAGGTGTCGATTGGGAGACGCAATCTAGTATCAAGATCCTGTCTCACTAGTCCGTGCAGCTCGACAGGCAACGTAGGAGGTCTGGTAGTCTCGCTGTGGTGGTATCCGACTTTGCCCTAATCTCTGCACACCCGGCGTGGTCTCGTTGCGGTATTCGACTTCGCTGTGGCGGTATCCGACTTCGCCCTAATCGCTGCACACCTGGCGTGGTCTTGTTGTGGTATTCGACTTCGCTGTGGCGGTATCCGACTTCGCCCTAATCGCTGCACGCCTGGCGTGGTCTCGTTGCGGTATTCGGCTTCGCTGTGGCGGTATCCGACTTCGCCCTAATCTCTGCACGCCTGGTGTGGTCTCGTTGCGGTATTCGACTTCGCTGTGGCGGTATCCGACTTCGCCCTAATCTCTGCACGTCTGGCGTGGTCTCGTTGCAGTATTCGACTTCGCTGTGGCGGTATCCGACTTCGCCCTAATCTCTGCATGTCTGGCGTGGTCTCGTTGCGGTATTCGACTTCGCTGTGGCGGTATCCAACTTCGTCTTAATCTCTAATAGGTTCTTACAGGTGGTGGTCGCAGCACTGGGTCACGGATGTAGAGAGATAGGTCTGTGGAGAGAGATAATAGATTGCGTGGAGAAGAATCTCCAGACTAGCTACCGCACTCCTCCCTTTATACTTTTCCTTTCCTCAGTGGAATCACAGCTTGCCCGCAAGACTGACACAGTTCCTTCATACCACATCATGACTCAATCGTCGCGCCCAAGGAAACACATGATCGCACTCGGCCACCGCATGGCCACCACTCTACTCGCGGCAACAGGAGAAAGGACATGCAAACAAGAACAGTACAGAAAGAGAAGAAGGACGCGCAAGCATAATCAAAAGGAAACAACATACGTAAGAAGACAGGAGAAAGGACGCGCAAGTAGTAACGGCAACAGAGGAACGACGCGCAGACATAATCAAGGGGGAACACATACGTAACGATAAAGGAGAAAGATGCGCAAGCTTAATCAATGGGAGACAAAGGGGAAAGACCTGGACCGGCTGGCGGTCGGGTAGGGCGTTGAGGGATATTGCTATCGGAGCGATATGATTGGACGAGGTGTTTAGGCGTGGAGGATGACTGTGTCTGCGGCAGCGGTGATGAGGGCAAGCCACAGGGCAGCAAGGGTGACGGCGGCCCCGGCAGCGGTGCTTACGAGCCTGCCGCACGAGATTCGTGACACCCGTGGGGACCAGGGCTACGACTAAGCCATATCTTCCTCTAGAGGAAAAGTACACAGTTGAAGAGATTCCCTAGAGGAATCATGTGATGTTTACTGAGTGTATATCAGTGAAAGATTTCTCCCATGTTGGAAGAAAAGAGCTCAGCAATGAACGAACACTCAATGAAAAAACCCCACAAACAAGATCTAAGATTATTCTGTTGAGAATTATTGAAAGTAACCTGATTACTCCTTTCGATTCCATCTGCACTCTGATTACAATACAACCCCAATGTCACACAGTGTCACTCGTTCCTAGTATTGCTCACATATTGTAGTTCGTTCCGGCATTACTTGATAGGTATAGCTTATTTCTGATTTTTCTCGTATGGCGTAGACCATTCACAATATTCATCATCACCTATATCATCCATTCCTGGTATTACTTGTACAGTGTAGCTCATTCCTGACATTACCCAATTGGCATACCTCTTTCCTAGTATTCCTTATATGGTGTGACCCATTCATGGTGTTGCTCATTGCTGGCATCACACATTCTCATATTGCTCTCAAGGTGTGAGTTCTTTCCAGAATTGATCATTGCTGGTGTTACTCGTTCCCAGAATTGCATGCATGGTCTGGTTCATTTGTGGCATTACTCAAGGGGTATAGCTTGTTTCCAGTATTCCTTATATGGTATGGGCTATTTACAGGGTTGCTCATTGCTGGTATCAATGGTTTCCATATTGCTCACATGTTGTCAGTCATTTCTGGCATTGATTATTGCCAGTGTCACCCATTCCCAGCATTACTTATACAGCAATACGTGTTCCTGGCATTACTCTATCAGCACTGGTCATTTCCGCTATTCCTTGTATGACATGGGTCATTCACAGTGTTGCTCTTAGAGAGTATCACTTGTTTCCATATTGGTCGTATGTCGTGAGTCATTTTCAGCATCAATCATTGATGGTATTACTTCTACCCAGCATTACTTGCACAGCAAGGCTAGTTCCTGGCGTTTCTTGATTGGTACAGCTAGTTCTGTCAGGAAAATAATAATTCTGCGTTGGGAGTGTGTATAGGCATCGAAGGAATAAGATGCTTTTATTGCTACCTCCCACTTGGGAACGAGGAGGCACCACATAATAAGCATTGCAATGTAAGGTCTATGTACCAGCACAGACACCCAATATCTATATTTAAATGGAGCAGTTCATTCATCAGTGCTAACTCCCTACTGCGAACGATTTTACTGCCTGTAGACAATACTTGTCGTGTGGCAATGATGATACCTACCATTTTCGTTTCCACATTGCAGCCCATTCATTAGTCGTAACTTCCTACTGTGAACGATTTTACCGTGTGTATATGATGCTCTTGAAGTGGTGATGCTGACACCCTCTGTCTGCTCTACTTTTTGCAGCATTGTACTACTTCTAACATGAAACTTCCACTATACATGTGGCTTATAACCTGTAAACGCAAAATTGCACAGCCCTACAGACGCCATCTGGAATTCTACGACTCAGTTGTATTGCTATTTATCACATGATATGTAAGTATCATTTGGCTCAGAAAGCACAGTATGCTACAGCTCTGACATTACCTATCGATTCATCAGCTGTCACTGTACAAACCATATTGGTCTGCAGCATTGAATGAATATCATGAGTGATAAGGGAAATCAAGAGAGTGAATTCTGCAAATCTAACTACCAATACAGTAAATTTAGAGAGTGAATGAAGCAAATCCAGTGAGCAAATGCAACTTGAAAATCTAGTGAGTGGGTCCTACAAGAGAATCTAGCTAGGGAATCAGCAAGAGAATCAGCAAGAGGATCAGTGAGAGTATCCAGCGAGTGGGTCCAGCAAGAGAATTCAGTGAGCATATCTAATGAGCAAGTCAAGAGAGAGAATCTTATAACAGTATGCCGCTGGCACTACCAATCCTAAACAACTAGAGTCTGGAACCTTCCAGATTGCATGGTGCCAGTAGTAGACTTTGGTTCTTGGGGTTTGATTGCGTGGCACAAGGAGGTCTTGGATTTTAGGATTCTACTGCATGGTCAGGAAAGATTCTGGCTGCGCAATGAGAAAAGGTTCTGGTTGCATGGCAAAGAAAGGTTCTGGTTGCACATCGAGGAAAGATTCTAGTTGTATAGTGAGGAAAGGTTCTGGTTGTACGGTGAGGAAAGGTTCTAGTTGCATGACAAAGAAAGATTCGAGTTGTGCAGCAAGGAAAGGTTTTGGGTTCTGGTTGTATGGTGTGAAGAAGGATCTGGATGTGGAGGATCGTACTCATTTTATATAAGCGTGCACTTTTATCTGTCTTGCATGTTTCTTCTTCACACCTCAACTTGTTATCATCAGCCATAGTCGGCCTTGACCACTAGCAACTGTTTCGTCTCAATGCCACGTCCCACCCTTGCCCACTCCACGTCCCAGCCTTGCCCGTTCATATCTTTCCAATCTTATTCTTGTCCATGTCCTTATCCACCCACACCCCTGCTCTGTCCTGATCCACAGTTGCTATTTGGAGTCAACTGAACCACATCTGCTACAAATCTAGTAAGAGAATCAGCAAAAGAATCAGTGAGAAACTCAAGTGAGTAAATCCAGTGAGTGAATCCAGCGAGCGAATCCAGTGAGTATGTCAAGCGAGAGAATCAAGCTAACCCTGCAAATTAAGCAAACAGATTCAGTGAGCAGATCCTACATGAAAATCTAGTATGAGAATCAGCAAGAAAATCAGCAAGAGAATCCAGTAAGAGAATCCAGCAAGAGAATCCAGCAAGGAAAGCCAGTAATTACAGAGGAGTAGGTAGGTAAGTAAACACGGGGGTGAATAGGATGAGGGGTTAGGTAAATCACTAAAGTTGATGGCGATCATTGGTATAACGGCGGCGGTTCTCCAAGGTACTCGAGTGAGTTCGAGTGATGCAAGTGAGAGCGGAAGCGGGAGTGGGGCAGAAACGGGAACGGGAACGGAATGGGAACAGGAACAGAAGTGGGAACCTCAACGGAGGTTTCCAACGGGAATGGGGACAACTTCGGATGGACGTGTCGACAGGGACGGACAGCGTCAAACGAACATGTCGAACAGAGAGATGGAAAGCGTCAGACGGATGTGTTGGACAGAGAGAGGGACAGTGTCAGATGGACGTGTCGGACAGAGAGACAGACAGCATCAGACGGACGTGTCGGACAGAGAGACGGACAGCGTCAGACAGACGTGTCAGACAGAGAGACGGACAGCATCAGACGGACGTGTCGGACAGAGAGACAGACAGCGTCAGACGGACGTGTCGGACAGAGACGGACGGCGCTGGACGAGCATCGCCGATACGGAGAAACAGAGGAAACAGAGGAAACAGAGGAAACAGAGGAAACAGAGACAAGGTTGATATTCCAAATAGAATACAAGAGGTTGCATGAAGAGAAGAAGAAGACAAAACACGGGAGACAGCCCTCCTTATATACACAGTTCTCGCAACTCCCATACGTCCTCCTACTCATACCTGCGCAACTAGCATACGTACTCATACTCACATATGTGCTCATAACTGCGCAACACATACAACCTTCTCTTATGCAACCGGGTCCCAGAACCGACACCCTTTCTAAGATCGAGACATCCGGAGCGAGGTGACGACACTCTTTCCAAGATCGAGACATCCGGAGCGAGGTGCCGGTATCAACAACGAAATCAAACAACCAAACCCAAATCGAGCGCCGAGACTTGCGCCATGACAGTATCCCCCTCCTATCGCTGAGCTCCCGCTAAGCTTTATTTGAGAGGGCCTGGCTTGTGGGGGTATTGTTCGTGGAATCGAGTAACCGCTTCTAGCTCATTGACGTTTTCCACTGGCTCCCAATTCGGCTAATCAAATCCGGTCCATTTAACAAGGTACTGTAGCCGTCTTCGATACATTCAAGAATCGAGAATGGAATCCACCAACCATTCTTGCTTGCCGTCAATTTCCACTGGAGGAGGCAGTGGTTGTCGTTGTCCCAGAAGTGGATCCTGTGCTGTCGGCTCAAGTAAGGACACATGAAAAACAGGATGTACCTGCATCAAGCTGTGAAGTTCCAACCAGAAGGCGTGAGAGGAAATCTTGCATGCGATCTTGAATGGGCCGTGCCGTCGATGATCCAACTTTCCTGATGGTCGTCGAGTCTTCCAATTTCGAGGATCGAGCCACACAAGATCCCCCACCTGATAGTTCGGTGCAGGGAGGTGATGGGTGTCCACGGTTTCCTGGTAGTGGAGTTGGGCGCAATGCATTTCCGTTCTCAGGTGGTCATGAATTTCGGACAAAGCTTTCGCCGCAGAACGCACTTGTTGATCTTCTGCTTGGTTGGGTAGGGAGGCCGAAAGGTCGAATTGCCAGCGAGGGTCATAGCCGAGGTTCGCAAAGAACGGAGATACAGCCTTCGTTTCTCTGGTATGGTTGTTCGATGCGAATTCGGCGATCGGCAACCAGTCAGCCCAATCATCTTCCAGGTAGTTCACGTACGACCGCAAGTATTGTTCCATTACAGCATTCATTCGTTCGGTCTGACCATCGGTCTGTGGATGGAAAGCAGTAGACAGCCGCGGTTCGATTCCCAGTCGTGCACAGAGACGATGCCAGAATGCAGAGGCAAATTGAGGCCCTCGGTCCGAAGTTATTGTTCGCGGAAGTCCATGTAATCGGAAGACATGTTGGAGGAACCGGTCAGCCAGATGGTCGGCATCAACGGTAGTGCTGCAGGGTACAAGATGCTGCTGTTTCGTGAGCCGATCCACGACCACCCAGATAGCATCGTGATCTTTTGATCGCGGTAGGCCTGTGACAAAGTCCATCGAAATGTGCTGCCATGACTGCTGGGGAATCGCCAATGGGCAGATGACTCCGTAGGGTGCGTGTCGACTGGTTTTCGATTGCCGGCAAGTGTGACAGTTCCTTACAAACCTTTCCACATCTTGCCGCATTTTTGGCCTGTGGTAGTTCCTTGAAAGCAATTCGAGTGTTTTCGATCATCCAGGGTGGCCCACGACTGGTACTTCGTGATGCGTTTGGATCAGATATAATCTCAGAGGGCCATAGGCAGGGACATAAAACTTTCCTCGATACAGTAATCTTCCTGTTGGGCTTCGGGAGCACTCCGATAGTGTAATATCCTTACAATAGCTAACCTCCTTCTCTAGCATAGCCAGCACCTCCGTGGGAAAAGGATCCCACTTGTAGGCTTCAGAGGATAGTTCGGCGATTTTGGCGTTAACGAGTCCGAGTCCGCTGTTGAGTCCGCATCTGTTGTTGAGTCCGACGCCACATTCCTCGAGTCCTTTGAGTCCAGCACCATGTTCCTGAAGTCCTTTGAGTCCAAGTCTGAGTCCGGCTCCGAGTGCGGCGTCGAGTCGTAGGATTTGGTGTGGTTTTATGATGGCATGGAAGTTTTCGGTCAGTCGTTTATCCCCCTCCTTAGGAAGATCTCCGGATCTTCGAGTCAAGGAGTCCGGTTTGGCTCCCACTTTCCCCGGTCTATAGACGATTTTGAAATTGAATTGGGAGAGAAACTGCGCCCATCTCACTTGCCGGCAGTTGAGCAGTTTGGTCATCGTGAAATATTCCAAGTTCTTATGATCCTTCAAGACCGATATTGGGTTTTCCACTGATTGCAACTCTGTGCGCCACTCCTCAAACGCACGGAAAATTGCCATCAGTTCCTTGTCATAAATTTCATAGTTGCACTCAGCGGGGGAATGTTTCTTTGAAAAGAAGGCCACAGGGTGTAGGGTTCCCTCGTCGTCGTATTGCGATAAGACTGTGGCGGAGACGAAGTCAGAGGCGTCAGTTTCCACCACAATGTCGCAGTCGTGATCAAACCGACGCAGAAAGGGTGCCATTGTAAAGGAGGTTTTCAGTCCATCAAACGATTCCTGTTGCTTTGTCTCCCACTTGAACGGCTGGCCTTTTCTTGTCAGCCGTGTCAGTGGCTCAATTACCTTTGAGTATCCTTTGACGAATCTGCGGTAAAAACTTGCGAATCCCAAGAACGCTCGCACATCTCGTAGATTTTCAGGAGGGGGCCACGCCTTCACTGTTTCAACCTTGGACGGATCCATCTTGATACCATCCGCACCAATGATTATTCCCAGATACTTAACTTCTGATTTGTGGAATTCGTATTTTTCAGGTTTGAGGTAGAGGCCGGCATCGGTCAGTCGTTCCAATACTCGGTGGACGTGCCTAGTATGTTCTTCCATTGTATCCGAATAAATCAATATATCATCGAGGTAAGCTGACGTAAAGTGATCGAGGAAAGGAGCCAAGGTTTCATTGATGAATCGTTGGAAATCTGCTGGCGTGTTGGTCAGGCCAAACGGCATTACCAATGATTCGAATAGACCGTAATGGGTTCTGAAGGCAGTTTTTCATTGTTCTCCTTCTGCCATTCAAATGAGATTGTATGCTCCACGAACATCCAATTTCGTGAAAAACCGAGCCTTCGATATTTGCATCAGTGTTTACCGAATCAGCGGAAGGGGGTAATGATTTTTGATGGTTCCTTTGTTGATGCCTCAGTAGTCCACCACCAATCGCAATGATCCGTCACCCTTCTTGACAAACAGGATCGGTGCTCCGGCCGGGGATGAAGAGGCCCAGGTAAATCCTAAATCCAAATTTTCCTCGATCCATTTCTTGCAGGCTTCCATCTCGTGATGGGCAAGGGAATATAGCGGTCCAAAGGGCGGTTCGCATCCCTCTTTCAAGGGAATACGGTGGTCGTAGGGACGGTGTGGAGGTAACTTATTTGCAATGGATTCGCAGAACAGGGGAAGAAATGAGTGATATTAGGGAGGGATTAGAGATTTCAATTGCTCATAGTCTGGAGGCTCTGCCTGCTCAGTGTCTTGCGGGTTCAGTGTAGGCGTTTCAAGAGCTATGTTGATGTCGTACAAGCTCATAGCAAAGATTTGAACCGATTCCTTGTGTCGAAAAGTTTCTTCAAGGAAGCCGAAGAGATTACGCAAATTGCAGGAGACTGAGATTTGACGTTCGATGCCACGTCCGGTGGCTTCGGTGCCATGCCCGGGCGTGGCGTTGTAGTTCCTTTTGGCGTTTCTGTTGCCATGTTTGTTGTCTTCGGCACCATGCCTATTGTCTGTAATGCCACTTGAGGTGCCGCCGGTGGATTTCAGTGGACGGAGCACTGAAATCGGACCGAATTACTGACAAAATCCGTAACGACAGCATGTCTTCGGAGCCAAGGAATCCTGAGAACCAGTGAGAAGTGTCCTAACTTGGTGATGAAAGCGGGTAACGTTTCGGTGTGATCCTGTATTTGACAGGAAATCTTGGTGAGATGGGTGATTTGGCGGGATTCGATGGGTCATCCATCGATTACTTCGAGATCTCGGGGAGGGTTTAGTCTATAGCGGGGAAATTTGTGTTGGTGTACAAAGTTTTCGCCAATAACTGCAAAGCCCGTTGTACCTGTGTCAATCATTGCAGGAGTTTGGATAGAATGGTCACCATTACGGAGAGTGGCTGCAACAGAAAGATTCTCTCCTTCTAATTCACATTCTTCCACCCCTTGACCAACTACAGCAGGCAATTGCAAACGGGGAAACGACGAAAACAATGGGGAACGTCCCATACCTGTGCCAACCAGTTGGCATGGGACAGCTAGTTCTCCGACTGCTCGTTCGGAACAGCAGCGTCAGGTTCAGCAGTCGTATTGACGGTGGCTGCCATAGCCAGACAGCGGTTCCGAGAGGCAGCGTGTTCGGGGCATTAACGGAGGAAGTGACCAACAGTTCCGCAATACAGGCATTCGCCCCAGGCCATACATTCTTGTCTGATACGATTTTTCTCAGCAGTCCTCTGCGTGGCCGATAAGTCTATAGGCGCCATGCCATAATGACCGCTGTTGGTGCCCATCGGATTCGCTGGAGCTAGGGTGGGGGTGCTAGCCGAGGATGGCACTGAGTGGGGCAGTCGCTGGGTACGGCCAGGCTGGACCCGTTCCGCAACACGAGCGCGAATCCGGTTGTCCAACTCCCGACGGATCTGGATCAAATGACCCAGACTATCGGATCGAGAATGGGAAGTGACCAAGGCATCCTTTATTTCATCCGAGAGGCCTTCGTACAATTGTTCTCTCGGGGCCTCTTCGTTCCAGTTTAAGTCTCCCATGATCCGACCAAACTCAGCGAAATAGGTGGCAAAGGTGCCGCTCTTTTGCTTGAGTTTTCAAATCTCACAGTTGGCGGTGCAGGTTCTGTCGGGGTCGTCGGGGTAATGATGGGGTTGCGCGGCCAACTTGTTGTGCAGCTGGATAATTCAGGTGCGCAATTCTTTGGCCTTACCGCCGTCGAAAATTGGCGCATAAGGAAACCCCTTCTGGGTGGCATTGGTACCACCCTGAGCTGTAGCCATGGCCACCACCTGGGCCTGCAGCTGGGTGAACCGCTGTTCGAGGGTGGAGCTGGAAGCGTTCGTGTCCATGGGTTCCGAACTCATTACGAGTAGGTTAGAATAAAAGATACAACCTAGTGTAACGGCTGCGGTTCTCCAAGGTACTCAAGTGAGTTCGAGTGACGCAAGTGAGAGCGGAAGCGGGAGCGGGGTGGGAACGGGAACAGAAATGGAACGGGAACGGGAACGGGAGTGGGAATGTCAACGGACGTTTCCAACGGGAACGGGGACAACGTCGGATAGACATGTTGACAGTGATGGACAGCGTCAAACGGACGTGTCGAACAGAGAGACGGACAGAGTCAGACGGACGTGTCGGACAGAGAGACAGACAGCGCCAGATGGACGTATCAGACAGAGAGACGGACAGCGTCAGACGGACATGTCGGACAGAGAGACGGACAGCGCCAGACAGACGTGTCGGACAGAGTGATGGACAGCGTCAGACAGAGGTGTCGGACAGAGAGACGGACAGCGTTAGACGGACGTGTCAGACAGAGACGGGCGGTGCTGGACAAGTGTCGCCAATACGGAGAAACGGAGGAAACGGAGGGAATGGAGGAAACGCAGGAAACGGAGACGAGGTTGATATTCCGAATAGAATACAAGAGGTTGCATGAAGAGAAGAAGAAGACAAAACACGGGAGAAAGCCCTCCTTATATACGCAGTTCTCGCAACTCCCATACGTTCTCCTACTCATACCGGCGCAACTCACATACGTACTCATACTCACATATGTGCTCATAACCGCACAACTCATACAACCTTCTCTTATGCAACCGGGGCCCAGAACCGACACCCTTTCCAAGATCGAGATATCCGGAGCGAGGTGATGACACTCTTTCCAAGATCGAGACATCCGGAGCGAGGTGCCGGCATCTACAACGAAATCAAACAACCAAACCCAAATCGAGCGCCAAGACCTGCGCCGTGACAATTGGTATTGCATGGCAAGATACATACAAAGGAGTCTAAAGAAGAAAGAAAGAAGTGGGGGTACAAGTTAAAAGACTATCCGTCACTGCTGGCTTGTGACTCATTTAGTGCTCCAGTGCAAGTTTCTGTAGTCATGAGCCAAGCTGACAATATAAAAACCTGTCTCTTCAACCCAGATGCAGTACAGTTCTCATCACTGCCACTGAGCCACAGGCAGTGCATCGCTTTTCCAGGTATTCTGTCCACAGTATTCACTCACTGGATTCTCTTTCTGATTCTTATACTAGATTCTCATGCAGGATCTACTTGCTGAATTCACTTGCTAGATTCACTTGCTAGATTCACTTGCTGATTCTCTTGCTGATTCTCTTTCAAATTCACTTGCTGATTCTCTACCAGATTCTCTTGCTGGATCCACTTGCTGAATTTGCTTGCTGAATTTAGTCTCTAAATTCACTGAGTTTACTGGATTCTGTTGTTTGATTCGCTCACTGGATTCTCTTGCTGATTCTCTTACTAGATTCTCTTACTGGATTCTCTTGCTGGCTTTGCTTGTTTAACCCCCTTACTGGATTTGCTCACTGGATTTTTTGCTGGGTTTGCTGAATTCTCTTGTTGGATTTGCTTGCTGGATTCTCTTGCTGATTCACTTACTAGATTCTCTTGCTTGACTCACTTGCTGGATTCGATCACTGATCCTCTTGCTCATTCTCTTGCTGATTTTCTTGTTGATTTTCTTACTAGATTCACTCACTGGACACATTTGCTAGATTTGCTTACTGGACCTGCTCACTGGATTTGTTCACTGGATTTGCTCACTGGATTTGCTGGGTTCGCTGGATTCTCTTGCTTGATTTGCCTGCTGGATTTTCTTGCTGATTTTCTTACCAGATTTTCTGACTCGACCTGCTCACTGGACCCACTCACAGGATTAGCTCACTGTATTTGATGGGTTTGTCGAATACTCTTACTGGATTTACTCACTGGATTCTCTTGCTGATTCTCTTACTAGATTCTCTCACTCGACTTGTTCTCTAGATTTACTCACTGGATTCTCTTGCTTATTCTCTTGCTGATTCTCTTACAGGTTCTCTCATTGAATGCAGTTGCTGGATTTACTCGCTGGTCCCACACACTGGATTTGCTCACTGGATTTGCTTGTGGGACCCGCTCACTAGATGCTCTCACTGATTTTCTTGCTGATTTTCTTGCTGATTCCCTTACTAGATTCTCTTGCAGGACCTGCTAGCGTGGTGGATGTAACACTATACCCTACTAACATGACTGCATCAAAATGAATGAACAAATACTACACCCTTAACAACAAACCTAAGCTTATTCCCTGTAAATTGTCAACATGAAATCTGACTCTGTTGACTCTTCTTCGCTGCCTATGTACAATTACAATCCTGATGTCACAACACGATAGATACCTCTAGGTGGTGTGAAGACTTAGGAATCTTTCTTTTGCCAGTTCCATATTGCTTCCCGTTTCATCTGTGAGAGTGGTAATAAGGGGCTTCAAGGTGACTCTACTTCTTTGATTCTTTGTCTGATTTTTTCTAAATCTTTTACTATGGCGGTCTGGATGGTGTTCTGGTACTATATGTGGTCTGACTTCCCACCATATCCAGAACGGACTGAAATTTCTATGTCAGTGAGAAACCTCTTTTCCTCCTCGTGCTCTGCTTCATAGCCTCTGCTGGGGGCCGGGGGCCGGGGGGGGGATGGGAGTAACAATTCTTGGGGGCAAGTTACCATCACTTTTATCTTTTCCTTTGTCCTCTCCTTGGTTATTTCGTTGGTGCACTCCCCGTCCAGAATCAAGTAGCGGCGCGCCTCCACGGCTTCCGGCAATTGGTGGTTGGCGATGGTGAGTGAGATGGGGCGCCGTGCCCGTGCGCTGAATCCGCACCGAGCCTTGCGCCGCGTGTTCAAACCTCAGACGCGTGTGGTCTACTCGCACGCGCGAAGCAAGCACCCACGAGCTCGCATTGCCGATCTAGTCGCTGCACGTATGAATGTATGACCGCTTGATCGCAGGGTTTCGCCTACAACTCGTGACGTCACGGATGTCCGTTCCGAGCACTTCGCGCGGAGACGGATATCTAGAGATAACACGCTCGGCCATCTACTGTCTTGCGGAAGCAAGACTGGACTGGTCTGGACTGGGCTGGACTGAAGTCTTTCAATGGAGAACAGAAAAAGAAGAAGAAGAAGAACCCGTCCCGTGCGTTCCTATCCTGCAAGCACACACCTAGCCTCGACCGTTACTCCAGAGAACCCTCCACCAGTCAACAAGAAACGCCCGCCCCTCCCATGGCCACCTCAACCCCGCGCCACGTCCGATCCAGACCGAAGCGCCACACGTCAAAAACGCCGCTGAGCGAATCCCACCTGCTCCTCCCCTTCGCCGGCCATCCAAAGCCAACCCGGAACTCAGGCGACAACCTTCTTCTCGACGGCCTTCTTCTTCTCAGCCTTCTTCGGCGTCTCGGACTTCTTCTTTGCCTTCGGCGTCGTCGGCTGTCTCACTCGCCGTCGATCAGTCAGTCAGTCAGTAATCCTTCGCTCCCTTTCAAGTGCTGCCTGTCTCTGTATATTTCTTTTTGGTTCATTTTCGCGCGAGTGAAACGCACCTTCTCGGGCGCAGAGCTGGTGCGGCGGCTCTGCGGCGACCGCTTCTTGGTGACGCGGGCTCGCGAGGGCTCGGCAAGCGGCAAATCTGGCAGCTTCGCGCCGTTACGGACGGCCTGGCGCGTCAGGTAGGTCATTTGTGGTTTATTCCTTTTTGTTTGTAGTGGGGTCGCGTGTGTGAGTTTGCGGTTGTTGTCCGCGGATGTGTTTGGTTGAGGGAGGATGGGAGAGGAAGGAGGGAGGATGGGAGAGGAAGGAGGATGGAGGGAGGAGGGAGGGAGGGAGGGAGGAGAGCGTGGGGATGGCCACTCTTTTATACGCAGCGTGCTGGAGGGGTAATTCTCAGCACGCCAAGGCATGCGGACGGCGAACGCAATTCCCCCATCCTGACTGGGAAAGATCCCTTGCTTCTGTTCGCATGTGGCGCTGCGTTGGGTTCGACTTGGACCGGTTGGGGTGAAGGAAGTGCATGGCACCACGTGGACGCCTGTCAGCTACGCTGCCGTCACCGCTGCTCGCCACGATTCACCACCGCGCCGGCGTCGAGGCGGGGTGCTTCCCCCGTGTCCGTGGACGACGATCCGCGGTGCCAGTCACGAAGCCATCAGCAGCGGCGCCGGATGGGGCAGCCAGGAACCGACCGGTCATGCAAGGGACGCTGGCTGGCTCGGTGCGGAATAGCGCAAGGCGCGCAGATGAAATCGCAGCTGAATGACTCTCTATCGTCATCGTTTGTGGCACGAGCCGAGGGTGCGTAACCCCACCCGCACCCGTCGAACATCTTGCGTCTTCGCTAGCTGCAACTGTGTCCCTTCCCTCGCTTGCGGTCTCGCCTCTGCCACCGCAGATGCCAAGTGGCGATTGGATCCCCCGCAGCCAATTAGGCCGCCGCCCTCCACCCACTGGCGACTTCGTCCGGAAAAAGAAAGAAATTCGTGGCTGAACACGTCACGTCACGTCACGGCTCGCTGCTGTTGCGTATCCTCGATGGTTGTTTTATTTGGGGTTTTTTTCTTCTCTTTTTTTGCGGAGCGAATAGCACCCTTCGTCGGGTCCACCTCCGTGGGTTTCCGTAGCGATGGACGACAGAAGTCAGCACCGCCAGACTGCGGATGCGACCTACGGGGTGAATGAATGGCGCAACCGAGATAGATAGAGAGAGAAAGAGAGAGGTGGATAGCCGGCCGTCCTTAGCCTACGAGCTAGTCGGGGCGGTTCCGGGGATCGTGCTCGGCTAGCGGCGACGGCCAGTGATTTCTGAACGTCGCCAGTCCACTTTATTCTTCCGGTGAGGACATTCTTCGTCGCCGCTTTGGCGGGCGCGAGTAGATAAACCCATCCCTCCGATCGATCGCGCGGTAGATTCGCTCCTGTCGGGTGTCTCCACGACAGCTGCAGCCCGGAGGCGGGGCAACTGCCCGCAGCGCCCACTCAGGGCACGCGAGTCTTTCACCCGCATGTGGAAGGTGCACTGCAGCACGATAAGCTGATTCTGACTTCCCCGGTCGCCCACGGAGGTGGAGCTGGAGTGCGCAGGCAGGAGGAATCTCACGAGTATCTCCCGATTGTCGTCGTGCGGCCTCGCGAGGGAAATCCATTAGCCTAGGTCTGTCCCGGGTCTCAACCGAAGAAGCAGGAAGACAAGAGAAGAAACAGGAGAGGCAAGAGTTTGGGGTGCTTCTCGGGGGGCTGTTGCGGCCGCGGCTGCAACACTCATTGCTGCGACATCGTCCGCGACACAGGAATTGCGCCGCGTGGATTGTGACGAGTGATCCATTGTGAAGATGTCTACGGCGGAATGGAGACGATGGAACAGGTTTGTGTTGCGGGATGAAGAAGTGGATGGGCGAAGATGCTGTTGGGGGCGCGGCTGGGTGGATGAGGTGTTGGGTGTCTGGAGTTGGCCGGCTATGGAGAGGAAGCAGAAGCAGCTGAGTGAAAGGGACCTCGTCCTGCTCAGTCAGCACGGATGCAGCCGCCGTGCTATCCCCGCCCCGTTCTAAGGAGCCAGTCGTGTTGCTCGCGCACCCAGCTCGGCGGTCGCCGGCACACTTCCGGTTGGATGGCCGAGCCCATCGTGCTTGGACTTAGCGACGCAGTTGTGGAAGGAGAGAGAACGCGGGCGGAGGCAGATATGGAATGGCGGCAGACGGTGCTAGCTCCATCCCGCAGCGGCCGCTCTGACAGGTGTGAGCCGCCAAGGGACGAGGGCGCCCCCCCAGATCAGATCTTTCTCGTTACACCGCTCTTCCTCCCTCACCTGCCTCGCCACCACAACACACCGTCCTCCACTCCCTCCCACGCCACCCTCCACTCGCCACTCCTCCACCGTATTCCCCACGCTCAACATGCACGAGTCCCGCCCAATCCGGCGCCGCGCGGCCGATAACTGCGGCACCGGTGTCCCCAGATTCTCGGTCACCAGCAGCAGCTCGGAGCCGTCCGACTCCGAACGCCCGCCGGCCTGCGGCTTAAACAGCGGCTTCGACCCGGGCAGCGGCTCCGCCTCCAACAGTGCCCCTGACTCCTCCGGCCCCTCCGACTCCGGTTCGTGCTCCGAGGCCACCGAGGCCACCGAGGTCACCGTACGCGCGTGCCACTCCCCATCCCTCCCAACGAAAGCACTGACACGTTCGTCACGCCCGCAGGATGTCACGGGCGTCGCGAGCGAGCCCACAAAGCCGGCCGTCGAGAGGCTGTCGCCGACGCTGGAGCACTACTACCAGCTTCGCGCCGTCGCCGCCAAGGTCAGTACGGCTTCTCCTCCCGGTGAACAGAGCTCGTCTCACGCACGGCTAGATCATCAACGCGGCCGACGAGGACGAGAAGACGAAGCTCCTGCACGGCCTCGACACCGACGACCACCTCGTCGTCCTGGGCAACTTGCAGGAGCACGAAGCCCTGATGCGGGAGACACAGGTAACTACGCACCGAACCTATCCCCGGCCACTACCACCTAGCACTAACGGCGCACCGCAGTATCGGCCTACCCGCAAGGAGCGGATGAAGCAGTGGATCGGCGGCTTCGTCGCTGTGCAGAAGCAGAAACCGTGCCCTATGGCCAGGGAGTGGTAAGGATATTCATGGGGCGGAAGGCTGCCTGCAGTTGGATTGCTCGATGTATTTCTCCACTCCCTCGATTGGCACCGAAAACATTTTTGTGTATTTTCTGGGCGGCGGTGCGGCCTTGTGTCCTAATGGGGCTGCCACTTCCTCTCAAGATACACCATGCCAAATGAATGACCGTGTCGAAGGGATTTCTTTGTGTTTTTTTGTTTCTTCATCTAAGCGCTCAACCTATCAAGATTATGATAGTATCACACACAATGTATCCGTGCGACTAAGGCTTCCCCGACGCCGTCTCCAGCGCCGCGGGGTTTATCCGTCGGGCTGTATCTTCCTCCTTTGCGCCTCCCCTCCCCCACCCCCCGCTCCCCATCCATCCGACTTGGAATGTGTAAAGAAGGAGACAGCGATCAACATTGGTGGCCGGGGCCGGCTCTGTTCCTCCACCCCACTCTCGCAGCTCCACTCTCTGCTTCCGCCCACAACCCCCTCATACGCCTCGTTCGAATCCGCCGGCTGCACTGCTGTGCTGTCTGACCAGAGGAAGTCTGGAACTACGGCTGGACATCATTCGGCGGCGAAGGTCTCTGGGATCGCTGTGGGCGGGCGGCGCTCGAATTTGCTCCCAGTTTTGCTGCACAGATCCTACGGGCATTTCTCCACTTACCGCGGCTCTTCGTGAGGTTTTTGTTTGGTCACTATTCGCATGCACCCTTTCTAGATCATGGCTATACATAGTCCGTTCCCGTTCACTGTCCTTTCGGCGCTTTGTAGCACTCACTATGCCCCCGCCCTGGCCTGTCCCGAGAAAGACAGAGCACACCAAAAGAAACTACAAGGAAAGGCAGCAGAAAGCTCAATGAAGAGGCGACAGCCTACTCCCCTTCCGTTTCATTCCGCTCCGAGTTTCCACTCCGATACCTCATTCTGGGCGACTTCCTCTGCCGGCTTGGGGCCGGCCTCCCCATATCCGTAGTGGCGAGGAAGCCCAAGATGGCCTAGCTGCACCGGTCATCGGAGACGAGGTTCTGGAGCTTGTGGCTCTTCGAGAGGTGATCCCGTGGCATAGCTGTACCGCAGTATTCACTACCAGCCTCGCCAGCCAACTGCAGGAAGGTCATGACTGCTTGCGTCCAGTCAGTCGCCATGTTCGGAGCAGAGCTATGGTGGAAGGGAGACCTCGCCCAAGGCGCCATTGGCCGGGCGAACGAACTTCAGCGGTTGGTCAACCAGGAGGCACGGGCGACAACAGGATGCTTCCGGACAACCAATCAGGGAGCTCTCTCTATGGAGTTGGGCCTCAGAGCGGCAACAGCGTAGCTGGAGAACAGACAGCGGCGTTTCGGGCTACGGTTACTGAGCCTACCAGAAGGGGACCAAGCGCGGGAGGTGGTAGGAGCCCCCACTGAAATCGGGCAGCGGCTCAAGAACGCCCTCGCATACGGCGGACAAACAGAGAGGACAGTACTGCTTGAGGAGCCGGAAACCCTCGACGCGGAGCTGCTGCAAGAGGAGGAGGCCGAGGCAAAGGCTGAGGCAGGGCGGGTCCGACTCGGGCTGACCATGTTCACAGATGGGTCACGACTGGACAATGGGGCGACCGGATACGCGGTGGTGTGGAAGAGGGGCCTGACCTGGGCGGGCGTCAAAGGGCACATGGGTAGCAACCAGGAGGCCTATGATGCGGAGTGCGCCGCTCTCACCCGGGCACTGGAGGAGGCATCGAGAAGAAACACGACCCTGGAACGGGTCACAATCTTCACAGATGCGCAAGCGGCGATCAGACGGATGGCATCGGACGAACCTGGCCCCGGCCAGCAGTACGCCCTCCAGGTGCGGAAGCACATTGCCACGCTGTGCAGGGCCAGGCCGGATATCGTCATTGAAATCCGGTGGTGCCCAGCGCACAAGGGGGTAGCCGGCAACGAAAAAGCGGACGAGTGGGCCAAAGCCGTTGCGGAGCAGTCAGGCAACCACAGGCCCATTCCGCGATCTCTCGCCAACCTCAAGCGGGAAATCTCGGCGAAGAAGTGAGTGGAGGCACGCCAATGGGCGGGGGGCCGAACCTCCAAGAAGAAGTACCGGTTGCCTGAGAGCCAGCAGCCCGATGGCACGGTGGCTGGTAGCACCAAAAGGCTCGCCTCGCGGTTCAACCAGCTCAAGACGGGGCACTGCCTGACCGGGCAGTATCTCAACTGGACAAAGAGCCGTCCCACCCCGCAATGCTGGTGGTGCCGGTACCGAACGCAGAGTGGAGGTATGTGCATGTTCCGGACGAGCAGCGTTCTATGTAGATATCTGCAGACTTGACCCGGTGCCACCTCTTCAAGGAGTGTCCAGAATGGAAGCCGCAGCAGAAGATCCTGTGGGCGGAGGTGAAGAAGGAGACGGGGAGGTGGAAGGACCGGTGGAAGGTGCGGGACCTACTGGCCGACGGGAGGTGCAGCCGGGCGGTGCTGGACTTCCTCTCGACCACGGATGTGGGCAGGCGGGCGCTGAGGGCGGAGGAGGATGACGCCGTGAGCGCGATGTCTGAGCTGGAGGTACGGGAGTGGATGGAGGAGCAGGGAGCGGGAGCGGGGGAGGCAGGCGCTGGGGGAACTCCACTGTTCCTACGCCCACCGGACTTCATGGCGACTGCAGGAGCGGCTTAGGTTCCCTTCGCGTTCGCCCAGTCGCCGATCTTAAGCTAGCGGCGCGCCAGTGGGTGGTCTGACAGGTCTTTGCTGGGGGCCGGGGTGGTGGGTGATGGCGTACCGTTGCTCGCATGCGGCCTTCGGATCATGGCGAGATCAAAGGCTTGTGAAAACGGCCCTCGGCGCACGAATGACCTCGCATGAAGGACCCCAAATGACGTCACCAGCCGATCACCGCCGTCTTGCATACTCATTTCCCCGAACCATGCTCCACCTCCTCCACTTCCCCCACCCACCCCGCCTCCTCCAAACCAAGAAGCTTCGAAAACGCGAACGGTCCTCCTACTCGGCGGCCACGGAGAGATCGCGTAGCACATGACGCGCAAGCTGGCATCTCGGGGCCACGCAGCGCTCGGTGATCCGCTGCCGGCGCGCGCGCCCACCATCGCGTCGTTCTCGCCGCTCGCACCGCAGATCGCGTCCAGTGCCGAAGGAGGGACAGCCACATCCACACTAGTGGCGGTAGATGGCGTGGACCTGGTGGTGTGGTCGGCGGGCGCCGGGGGCCGCGTGCACGAAACCCGTCGACGAGGAGGCGGCAAAGATATTCATCGCCGCCACGATCCGCACGCCGAGGGTGCGCCGCTTCCTGTTGGTGTCCGCGAGCGTGGCGCGGAACGACAAAGCCGCCCGGTGAGGCGCCGCGGAATCCTTGGTCCGCCATCTTCCATGCCGCTCTCCAGCGCCCATCAGGACAGAAGCATCCTTCGAACAAGGTAAAACCGAGGCGGCAGTCTCCGAGGAAAGAAGACGACCCCGACGGCAACAGTGAAGGTTGGCGCCAACGCTATCCCATTCAACAAGGAGGCAACCCGGTGGCTGGGAATATGACTTGACTCCCAGATCACGCTCAAGGACCACCATGCCACCCGGCTGAAGGACGGCAAGAATGCGATGGCAAGACTGCGCCGACTCACAGGGCAGATTGGGCTTGCGCCGGCCAACTATAGGAAGGTCATGACGGCTTGCGTCCAGTCAACCGCCATGTTCGGATCGGAGCTGTGGTGGAAAGGGGACCACGTCCCGGGCACCATCGGCTGGGCGGACGAGCTTCAGCTGCTGGTCTACCAGGAGGCACGGGCGAGAACGGGTTGCATTCGGACCACCAATTCGGGAACCCTCGCGATGGAGTCCGGCCTCCGAGCAGCGGTGATCTGGAGGGACGGCATCTCCTGGGCGGGCATCAAAACCCACATGGGCTACAGCCAGGAGGCCTACGATTCGGAATGCGCCGCTCTTGCGCGCGCACTGGAATCAGCTTCGAGGAGAAATATGGCCGCGGAACGGATCACAATCTTCACGGATGCGCAAGCTGCCATCAGACGGTTGGCATCGGACGAACCCGGCCCTGGGCAGCAGTACGCGCTCCAGGCGCGGATGCGTGTCGGCGTGTTTCGCAGGGCCAGGCCGGGCATCACCATCAAAATCCGATGGTGCCCGGCACACAAGGGAATCGCTCACAACGGGAAAGCCGATGAGTGGGCAAAGATTGCGGCGGAGGAGCCAGACACCAAGGGGTGGAATGGCTGAACTACTCCGATCGAATGGAAGTGCGGGCGATGCGCTCCCACGATCCCTCGCCAACCTCAAGCGCGAGATCCCGGAGAAGAAGTGGGTGGAGGCGCGCCAGTGGGCTGGAGGCCGGACCCCAAGACGAAGTAGCGGATGCCGAAAAGCCACAGGCCAGACGGCACGGTAGCTGGGAGCCCCAAGAGGCTTGCCTCGCGGTTCTACCAGATCAAGACGGGGCACTGCCTGACCGAGCAGTGCCTCAATTGGACGAAGAATCGGCCCACCCCGCGATGCTGGTGGTGCCGGTACCCGAACTAGACTCGGGAGCGCCTCCTCAAGGTGTGTTCAGAGTGGAAGGCCCAGCAGAAGATCCTGTGGGCGGAGGTGGGGAAGGAGATTGGGAGGTGGAAGGACCGGTGGAAAATCTGGGACCTCCTTGCGGATGAGAGGTGCGGGCGGGCGGTACTGGACTTGCCTCCACTACGGATGTGGGAAGGTGGGTGCCGGCCGAGGAGGATTCAGTGAGCCAGGTGTCGGAGGCGGAGCTACGGGAGTGGGAGGCGGGGCAGGAGGCCGAGGAGCTAGGCGCTGGGGGGAATCACCACTGTTCCTTCCCGCGCCTGACTTCATGGCGCCCGCAGGAGAGGGTTAGGCGGTTTCATGTGTCTTTCCTCTTTGTCATTCACTTTATTTTCTTGGTGCGCATCGCATTTTCGAGGGACAGGCCTGGGCGGAGGGCAAAGGGGAACTTGCAACGTGCCGCCACTGCGCCGAGAGCCGACAAGAAACAGGACTGGATGTACATAACCCCACTATGATTATATAGGTCACATGCGGGTAATGAATAAACAAATAAAAAAGCTGATCAGGACAGACCTGCGACGTCCCAGGCGCTCCGACAGTGCTCGCCGTGCATGATCAACTGGCCAGTGCCGTGAGAGTCTATTTATCCTCAGTAGGACACCGGCCGTGGTAACATCGAGCACGACATCCCTCCTTCCTACCGCACAAACCACCCACCAACAAACCAAGTCAGTTCTAGCACTACACAACGGCGCGAACCCAACCAGAGATACACCCTGATGGATCGTCGTGCGCCTCAGCCGTGCCGACCGCCTGGCCGACGGGAACGCGACCCTCCTGCTGGTCGAGCCAGACGCACTTGCCGCCTGTGGCTCGCCCGAGAAGCCCGACAGTGCCCTGCGCGACGGCCTCGCGGGCGACGCTGCCGGCTAGTTTCGCGAGGCCGAGGTCGGCTCTGCCGGCGGAGGGACGGTCGGCCTGGGTTCCGGGGTGCAGAAATATCTCCAGCGAGCTGCCTTCCTTCTCCATGCACGCGGCGCGGGTGCACTCCCTGGGGACGCCGTAGGCGTTGCACTCGGCCGTGCAGTAAGTGGGGGTGCGGGTCTGGGCGTCGTCGTGCGCATGGAGTGCCAATCCACGATCTGTACTCGCCGTCTTATGGCAACCTCGGGCGTCGGTGCCGGTGGTCTTTGCTTGTGTGCGTGAACGTGACCTACTTCCGGTTGCAATTGGGGAACTTTCGTACGAGTTGACGATGATAACGGTAGTGAGCACCAGGGACTAGTGCATACCCGGTCCGGCAAGCCTCGGCACCGCATTCGTCTGCGTGATGATACTGCTTGGCATGGGGTGATATACTACTGACTGTAGGAGATTTGAATCGTGGTGGGCGTTGATAGATCCGGATGTCGGATTACATAATCTCCATGGCGGGGTTGCTTGGCTACCAGCAATCAAAGGCGGGGTAGTGGCTTCCAGAGGTGCTACTGGCAGCCTCGCGCAAATCACCGATCTATGCACCGGTTCTTTCGCACGATGTGCGCGTAGAGACTCCTACGGAAGCTGAGACGCGGCCCAGCTGCGAAACGTCAAAAAGTGGCTTTCTCAGTTGGCAGCCGTCAGCTTCCGCCAGAGCGCGGGGTTGCCTTCGGCCGAGGGCGCCGTTCGGACCGGAGTTAAAGCCGAAATAGCGGGGTTAGCTTCGCTCTTCAGCTTTCCACATTTGTGTGACACCCGCTTCCCGTTAAATATGGACTTCGACCCCGCCTCTCCTCCATCCCGTAACCAACACTACTCGGTCAACGCAGCTACAAAACCAACATCTCGAGACCGCGCAACTCCGACATAAATGACGTCCCTGCCCAAACGCACTCTCGGCCGCGATGGCCCCGAGGTCACTGCCTTCGGGCTCGGCTGCATGGTAGCTGATCCGCCGAATCTGTGCGAGAGAGCCGTTGAATTGACGCGGGCCGTTGCTGTAGGGTCTCTCCGCCTTCTACGGTCCCCCCAAGCCGGACGCGGAACGCTTCGCCTTCCTGGACCGCGCCCATGAGCTCGGACTGACGTTCTGGGACTCGGCCGACATCTACCACGACAACGAGGACCTGATTGGCAACTGGTTCGCGCGCACGGGCAAGCGCTCCGACATCTTCCTCGCGACCAAGTTCGGCGTAAGTTCTATCGTTCCGGCGTGAGGGGATGCTGGAAATTAATCGCACCATCGACAGATCAACCGCGGCGAGGGACGGTACGTCCGCGGCGATAGAGAGTTCGTCAAAGCCGCGTGCGAGAAGAGTCTCAAGCGCCTACAGACGGATTACATCGATCTCTACTATGCCCACCGGTGCGCGCCAGTTCCTCCTCCCGCTGCGGTGTTGGTTGCGGGCTGACCAGACTACAGTGTCGACTCCGAAGTCCCCATCGAGGAGACGATCAACGCGATGCTCGAGCTGCGGGCGGAGGGCAAGATCAAGCACTTTGGGCTGTCGGAGTGCAGCGCGGACACTCTGCGGCGCGCGAGCGCGGTGGCGCCGATCGCCGCGTACGAGATCGAGTACTCGCCGTTCTTCACAGACATCGAGCAGCCGGAGATCGGCGTGCTCGCTGCCGCGCGCGAACTGGGCACCGCCATCGTCTGCTACTCGCCGCTCGGCCGCGGCATGCTCACTGGCAAGTACCGCAGCGTCGACGACTTCCCGGCGGGCGACATCCGCCGCATCATCCCGCGCTACAACGCGGAGAACTTCCCCAAGATCCTCGGCATCGTCGACGACGTCGAGCGTATCGCCCGCAAGAAGGGCTGCACTGCCGGACAGCTGACGTTGGCGTGGGTCGCGGCTCAAGGCGAGGACTTCATCCCGATCCCCGGGTGCGCCCCCTCCCCACAGCGACGGCGGCAGCGCCGAAGCTGACTAGTGCACCGCGCAGAACCACCAAGATCGAGAACCTGGAGGAGAACTTGGGAGCGCTCAAGGTCCAGCTGACGCCCGACGAGGTGGCCGCAATCCGGCAGGCGGTCGACGCTGCGGGAAACACTGGCGCCCGATACCCCGCCCAGTATGCTCCTAACCCCATTGACAGCACGGGTGGATGCTAACTGCTCTTAGGATGATGAGCAGCTTGTTTGCATCTACCGCCCCGAAGAAATAAGTTGGCAATCGCGTGCATCATTGCTGCTGGGGAACAACTTTAGGCTACATATATAGCGTGGCTGAAGCCGATAAACTCGTCGCGTTTCTATCGTCTTTGAACCAACAGCGTAGCGAACTTTGGGCGTCGCCTGTCCAATTTCGGTGACCTCGGAGTGTTGCGTGATACAAACTACGCAAACAACCACCGGGTCAATCAACCTGCAACAGACGGACAGGCACATCGTATGCCCGCGCTATCGGCCACTGCCAACCGCCCACGCCGCAGGAGTGCCAGTCCCAGCTGCAGCTGGCTCGAGGTACCTGCCGTCTCCAGAAGCGTGGTGCATACGCTGTGTGTTAGTCGCGAGTGCAGTACTATGTAGGAACGCTGGCGGCCAGAGAGGACGCGAGGCAGGTGTCGGTGGAGGGCGCACTTGAAGCCCGGCCCGGGATCTCCAGCGGGCAATCTCGCACCGGCAATTACCAGGGCAGTGCTGCTGGTTATTTTCCCACATGCCTACCAAAGCCACTCTGCCTTTACTGCCGCGCCAGTCCCAGTGCTCCTCAGTGATCCCCTACACATCCAATCCGAACTGATTCGTCACTCTCGCACAGCGCAGACAGTGTGGCTATCCAGCGTGCCCAATTGGCGGGGCAGACACTGACGGTAGCCGTGCCGCGTGAGTGGACACAGTCCCGCTTTGCTGTGCACTGGAACTTGTTGCTGCACCACTGTCGCCTCCGTCGTAGCTTCCGCCAGCTTCGGCGGTCTGCCAGCGCCTTCGTCGCTAGACGTCGGATCGCAGCGCAGAACCGGGACGGTCAGCGCCGCGCTGAAGGTAGTGGAGATCGAAGGAGACCCCGCCTCTGGCGTGAGCGGAGAGGTTGCTCGGCGTCGCGGCTGGCGGGTAGGATGTAGTTGCTGATGATGGGGAGCAAGGGAGGGGAAGGAGGAAAGGTAGGTATGTCGACCGGAATGAGCACCCTAAGAGGGCGAGCAAGTTCATGTACATAAGCTAAAAATTGCGTTTATCAGCGGTATCCGGTTTGCGGATAGCGGGACGGTGGAGCCACTACGCAAGTGCCTGCCGACTATGTCCCCTGTCGGGGAAGACGTTGAACCGCATCAGTGTTCCTGTACACGCCGTACCCCTCCAGCATCCTGTCTGCCCGCCCGTTGGACAAATCACTCACAACTGTGAAGAAGCTTGTGGCGAATATGGACCCTTTTCGTTCATGCCCTCCCATGCCACAAGGCCCTAGGGTACAAGCAATGCGTAAATCACACATTAAAAATGCGTAATTCAACATTGAATGCGGCACACCTCAATTACCGATATGGCTGCAATTTGTAGGCAAGACTAATTGCACTGTTGCCAGTAATTGCGCTTGATATGCAGTGGCAATTGTTTGGAGATACATCTACAAAGTACAGTGCATTTGACATATAACTATCAGCTGCTACACTTAACCAGACTGGAGTAAAGCCATTTCTTTGGGATTATACGATGGTAGCGTATACTCTTCTGTGGTTACTTTTTCTCTCTTTAGATGTTCGTATACTCAACGATGGTTACGTAGACTTTTCTGTAGCTACATTTTTTCTCTTTAGGTTTTTGTATGCTCGACGATGGTTACATAGACTTTTCTGTGGTTACATTTTTCTCTTTAGATTTTCATATACTCAATGATGGTTACATAGACTTTTCTGTTGCACCTAAGGAATTTGGAATCTAGTGTACATATTGATGGTTGTACCTTCGCTCCTAGAGACAGAATGATCAAGGCGTTCCGGAACAAGGTGCCGACCCAACCAACGAACCTTTCTATGTACAGGCCGAAACATCCTCCCAGCTGGCAATCTTCCAAACACCAAAATCAAGCAACCAAACTGAAATGTTCCTAACACCACAACTTGCACCGTGACAAATATGGCATTGAACTAGAAGATACGGTATTGAATTACATGATCTGGTACTCTCAAAGAATGCTAATCTCAAAATGACATTGCAGAACCATGGAACTATCCCAATACTGAAAAAAGACTGTACTGCTACTGTTGTGATACTGTAGTTTAAAAACCTCTGGTCCAGCGAAACACACATACCTCATACTTCTTTATCAATTATCACATATAAGAAGATATCATATGCTGTTCACCCAGTCACTCTTGGAAATAATTCGCATTGCAGGAGCTCGTATTGGTAAAGTTTCAGTTTTGGATTTGGCGCTAGGGTCTTAGAGTTTGTTGAGGATACGATTATGGAAGATGTGAGAGTGGGGGGGGGGGGGGGGGGGGAAACAAAAAAGGTAATGGTAATTGGCAAAAAAGGTTATTTTTTTTAATTTATTAAAATAAAAAA
>Ga0307516_10001624_pt1 | contig 30958 bp, 23 predicted proteins | sample 19_EM_MG_FD_203310 | JGI IMG/M metagenome (GOLD analysis project Ga0307516, IMG submission 203310) | Populus trichocarpa ectomycorrhiza microbial communities from riparian zone in the Pacific Northwest, United States - 19_EM | ecosystem: Host-associated > Plants > Roots > Unclassified | place... | reverse complement strand
ACTGCGCTGATCGACAGCTTCGTTCTCGTCGTGGAATGGGGGGGCACGACGACCGATGTCGTCGAACATGCACTCAACGCCGCACCAAACGTATACGACGCCCTTCTCGGTACCGTGCTCAACAAAGCCGACATGAAGGCAATGAAACGTTACGCCAGCCATATTGGGGACTACTACAACGACGAGCACTATCTGCGCTACGGCCAGATTACGGCAGAATAGGATCGGCGCTGGCTCGCCCACTGCGCTGATGATCATCGTCAGGGATGCGGTCAGGCTGTCCGGTCGACCAGCCAACGACGCCATCCATTCGCTTCTCTGCAATGAGCGCCTTGCGTGTGCGCGGCACGGCGGAAGGTCCTGAGTGTCCTGCTCCGCCGGCGCCGAACGCGCGCTTTCTCCAGATCACGTGCGGTTCAAGAGGATGCTAGTGTTCTGACTCTAACGATTGCTTCAGTCATTCCGGGGCCTGCGCAGCAGGAACCCGGAATCTCTTAGCCATCACCTCTGGATTCCGGGTTCGCGCCAAATGGCGCGCCCCGGAATGACGGCGGTACGAGTGTCAGAAACACAACACTAGCGTGGATGATGGGGCCGAATGGAGGGTTGCGCGATCCCCATGTGCTCCAGCACACTGCGCAGATAAATACCCGCAAGATAGCCGATCTGAACTGCGACCAGCCCTCCCGCTGAACAGAGCCCCGCGGTGAACCCGAGCGCCACCGTTGCCGTGACGCATTCAACCAAGACGAATCCCACCAGGACCAAGAGCGTTCGCACGGTAAACATGGTCCCCGCAACCGCTCCGGCAACGAAATGAAGTGCGATCACCGGTATCAAGCTATGCCTCCTCAAGCGCAGTCGAGAGGCTACGCAAGAACGGTTATCGATGAATTAAGCGGGATTACATCGCCTTCCACCGAATGTTCGGCTGGCGGCAGTCACAGTCTCTGAGTTCTTGCGCTGAGGCCGGGGTTCGGACCGCCGGGAACTAGAGCTTTACGCTAGACCACAATCGGGCGCTTAGCGGGTAAATCATCGAAAGCCGATCTTGCCAATACAAGCGATAAAGCCACAACAACATGGTCACAAAGACAACGACAAAAAGACCCGTAACTGTCTGGCCGTACATCTGTGGATGAATGCCGGTGATCAAGAGCACCAATTTCACGAACTGCCGTGCAACTTCGGACGCCAAGAAAGCGACCAGTGAATTTCGACCGACATTGAGAACAAATGCGGTCGATGGCCACTCCTTCACCCAGACAAGAACAGCCCGCAACATCAAAAGCATCAGGGGCAACGTCCAAAGCAGGTTGATCAGCTTGTCGAATTTATACGGGTACTTATCTCCGTCGCTCGGAAATCCCAGATAAAAATCAAGAGACAATCCGACGAGAAAGATCAAGACCATCACCACGTAGAAGGGATAGCCGATCAAACGCTTCGATTTATGAAGGTCCCCGAGCCATATGCCGAAAATCAGAAAGACCTGCCCTTGGAGCAAGAAGGCCAAAAACGACGGGGCAGGATTCTCGTAATCATAAATCATCGTGCCTGCAACCCAAGTCGAGAGCAGGAAGACAACCGCGGAAGAAACGAGTATCAGGAGTTTCTGCCTCTTGAAGGCCGGGAGTATCAACGGCAAGAGCAGGAACATCACTCCATAGAACTTCAAGATGGTGATGGCGGTCGGCTCGGATTGGAACGTCAGCACATCGAAAATTGCCCGTCCTATCGGCTCCTGCTTTTTGCCGAGGACGGCCATACCCATCGCAACCGGCACCGAGACGACGAAATAGGCTGCGAGGACTTTCAGCCCCCGAAAAAAGAGCGGCCTGTAGCTTTCCTTGTGCAGATAAACCATTCCAACCATAAATCCCGAAATCGAGATGAAGAGCTCGGCGAACGGGTTGAATTTTGGGAACAGTTCAACGGCATTGGGAAAGACTATCGTGGTGTGATGATAGAAGACGAACAGCATCGAACAGCTGCGATAAAAATCGATCAAAACTTCGCGTCGTTTCGAATCTGCGACGTCCAAACTGATACTCCCTCTCTCCCGACTGTCGATCTTCGCTGTCCTGCCGCCTCCCGCTTGTCAGTACAGCCAGTCGAGACCTGGATCAGCCTGTGAGACGCGGCAAGTGGCATGACCTCACTAACAAGAGATGCGATGGCGGCATGCGAGACCCAACATTTGTTCTTACCAGAACGGAGGACCGCAGGTATTAATAGTAAATAGTAATGACCGCCGATTGGAGCGTGATCGCTTTTTCATCAAAGCGGCCCGCCGCGAGATCGGCTTGCGCCTCCTCTTCCTTGGCGGTCTCGAACCAGCGCTTCAGGTTGAGAAACCGTTTCTCGAACAGCTCGTAGCTGACGTAGGCCAGGGCCACCGAAATCAATATGCCCAGTGTCGCTTGCAGCGCCACCGCCAGCCCGTGGGAGCCGAGCCATTGCGCCAGCTCGAGTTCGGTGCGGTTCGCGGAGTCCCGAAAATCACTTGAACTCCAGGCCGCCAAGCCGGAATATCTTCGCCAAAAGAGGCGAAACGCCTGTGAATTCGGGAACGGCCCCGTCAGCTTTCAATTTCTTTTTCAGCATCAACAGCAGCCCGAGGAAACGCGCATCGATGGCGCGAACATTCGAAAAATCAAGCGTGATCTGCTTCCTGGTTGCGGTCGCCGCTCGAAATGCGGGGATGGCCTTGTCCACGTGCTGAGCATTGGCAGGGCCCGAGAGGCTCAACCTGATGGCTTCGGAACCGTGGACCTCGGTGATGATCAAGTCTTCTCTTCGCTCATATCTTCGCCGCAGCCACCACGTCCAAAATGCGAACGGTAGCACGTGGGTCAACAGCAGGCGGAGCATTGCCCTTCCATCATTCCAATAACGTTTCCAGAGGTAGGGTTCCTCCTTGATGCGCCACAACCACTCGAGGCCGAGCTTTCGCATGACAGGAGGAGCCCGCTTGACCGTGCCGGCTTGAAAATTGAGCGTCGCACCCAGGTGAGCTCTGACTGGGATCCGCAGGCGGTGATGGTTGCACTGTAACCACAAATTTCCCTTCTGGCTACCCAACGCGACGACCAGGAAATCCGCACCGCTCGAATTGATGCGATCGATGATGTCATCGCGACTCATCTCCTCCGCCGAGCAGAACCCGGGATAGAACCACCCCACACACTGCACCCCACCGGACTGGCTGTTCAGCACTCGGGCGGCTGTTTCAGCAGCACCTTCGGGACCACCGAACAGAAATATTTTCAACGAACGCGCGGGACTGACTTCGGCCTTGAGCGCGTCAAAGATATCGGATCCGGCAGTCCGACTCTTGATCGGGACACCCACGAGACGCGCGATCCAGACAATCGGCATTCCGTCCACCGTGCAAAGATCGCTGAGAACGAGCGATTCCCTGAAGGCCCTGTCCGACTGGCTTGTGACGAAGATGCTGAGATTCGGGGTCGAAATGAGGAGGCGGGTCTTGCGGCGCGCAGCCGCCTCTATCCGGCGTAGAACTGCAAGCATCCCGATAGCGTCGATCGGCACCCCGAGGATGCAGTAGACGTCACGTCCAAGATCGTCAGGCACCGCTGAATCGGCAACTGCATGTGCCTCTTCGAGTTCGGATGGTTCGCCGTAGACGTCGGGCCGCCGCCCCGTTCCAAGAAAGGAGTGGCTGGGGTCCTGCCGCTTATGCGTGGTCAGCATCGGCTACCCCCCGTTTCCATACCACCACGCCGCTCACGCTCGGAGCATCGAGCGTTTTTTGCGCGCTCCGCACGGCTGCCCGTCTGCGCCACCGCGAGCGAAAAGGCCGTCCTGGCCATGGGCCACCCATGCCGCCACCTGCTAAGACATTAAAAACAGATTTTCTGATTATATTATTTTTTAAATGCTCACAATACACTTTGATTAAAAGGAGATGGCGGGATAAGATTTATTTACCCGGGCATCCAACTCGGCCCCCAACAGAGTGCCAGAATGTCAGAAGCGTCGACGCACTCCTTCAAATCGGGTCGCCCCACATCCTCCACGTCGGCATTCGACACATGCGCAATGATCCCGGTCCTGGCATTCGCCTACTCCGCAATCATCCAGCCGCTGATTTATTTTAATTTCCCCCCCGCTCCCGGATTGCAGGGTCTCCTGGAAAGTCGGACGGAGGATAGGATTTTCTGGCCGGTGTTGGCTGCGATTTCCGTCGTTCTTGCCGCGCGACATTGGTCCCGCATCCGGCGGCCTTTGCCGCCGAATATCATCGGTCTCCTTGCTTACTTGGCATTCGCAGGAGCGAGCGTCGCATGGGCCATCAAGCCCGAGCTCTCCTTCGTCAGATTTGTGAAGGAAATCATGGTTCTCACGGCCATTGTCCTGCCCGCTCTGGCGGCGGCTCGGGAAGCGGATATCTTGCGCGGAATGTTCCTATGCTTCGCGCTTGCCGCGGTCGTGAACGTCGTCTTGATACCCGGCGGCTACGCGACGCTGGCGCAGTATGGTTCGACGATGGTCGATATCGGTTATCAGGGATATTTTTCGGGAAAGAATCTTCTGGGCGAGTTTGCCGCGATCGCTTTCTTGCTGTCGATTCACGAACTGCTCTATCCCCGCTACCGGCGCGCGTTGGGGATCTTCGTTGCCGTCATTGCCGTTGTGCTGCTCTTGCTAAGCAGCTCCAAGACGGCGCTGGGCCTTGCACTTGTTGCTCCATTCCTGGCTGGGCTTTCATTGGTGATGAGCAGGACATCCCGCGTTTCTCCGGCGATTATTCTCATATCGATGGCTCTGGGCTACGTCGTATTCTCCAACTTGACCGGCTTCGATACGGAGCGCATCGCCTATTTGCTGACCGGCGATTCGAGCTTCACTGGTCGTACGACCATATGGAATTTCGCGGATACCGAGATCGCGCGTAGCCCGCTTCTGGGATGGGGATACCAAGGCTTTTGGCTCGTGGGGCCCGACGCGCCGAGCATCGTCGACGCCCCCGGCTGGGTCAAGTTGATGCCGAATGCCCATAACGGCTACTATGATACGATGCTCGAGCTGGGTTACATCGGTCTTGCTTTCCTCGTCATTTTTCTCGTCACGACCCTGCACGCCATTGGGCGCGTGGCAGAACGCGACAACAAGCGGGCGTGGCTTCTGCTCTCGGTTGCTCTCTTCATCATCATCTACAATTTCCTTGAAACGCTGTGGTTGCGAGCCTTCGATATGTCATGGGTGGTGTTCGTGATTGTCGCCGTCGAAGCCGCTCGATACTCGCAGCCTTCTCAGCTCAAAGCGGCGGCGCAGCGATCGAGGCTCGCAAGATCGGTCAGTCCTGGCCGCTTCCGAGGCGTGTGGAGGCCTCGGCTTGGCGCCCGGCCTCAAAGGGGGTAGGAGCAAGTACCACCTGCTGGCAGTAGGCCTGCACGGCTTGACGGTATTGCTCGGTATTGGATTCGTCGTCGACCAACATCCATCGCCCTCAGGCTGACGGCGATGACAGGAAAAAGCCGCCGAGCTGCCAAGCGCGTGAGCCGTGCTTTCCCTCGTCGGCACGAGGCCGGACGATCATTCCACCTCGACCATCGGAAAGTGTCGGGCCGATCTCGGGCAGATACAATCAGGCGCGGCCAAACCTACGTTCACCCGAAGCCGCAGCTTTCACTGTGTTGCTCCCGGCGCCAGGGCGAAGGGCGTGCCTGCATCTAGCCTGGCCTTGGCGGGCAGCGCATGGAGCTTGGTGCTGCCGGTTGGATCCACCCAGGGCCATTGATAGTTGCCGAAAAAGCCAGGCTTGGCTTTCAGGTAGAGAGACGCTGGCAGCGATTGCGCCTCCAGGTTACTGGTCCAGGCCACCTCGTTGGTGAGGTAGTCGAAATTGCCGCCGCGGATAACCGTCGACAGCGTCTTGGGATCGGGAGCCATTCCCCACCGCTCGGGATCATAGCCGAGCATCCATACATTGCCGACACCGCCATGCCCCCAAACGGCAGCATTTGTTGTCATGGATGGATCATCATAGCTCCAGCCAGCCATTTGGCCCGGGCGTCCCATGACGTTTCCGATGAACGAATCCCACCACGAACCATACGCCAGGCCAACAGCACGCACGCCTCGTCGATCGATGAAGCGCTGGCGTTGTCCCGTCAGGTGGTTGCGGAAGAAGGTCAGGTAGATCGCATTGCCGTGCGTGTAGTCGCTGTCGGCATTATGAGACAAATTGCCTTCGAACAACACATGGTGTGGTCCGGCCATGTGCGAAGCGTTTATGCCAACCTCCACCCAGGCGGGATCGTCGAAATCGAATGAATCGTCGGCGTAGTTGTAGGCGACGACGCTCCCGGCTCCGGATGAACGAAACACCATATTCTTGCAGACATCCGCAAGGATATTGTTTTCGATCAAAACTTCCGATGAACCGGCGGCGAGGCTGATCGCGTATCCGGCTCCGCCCGGTTCGGGCCACGAACCCGTGTGGATATGGGAGTCGCGGAGCTCAACCCGGAACGAATTATTGATCGCGACGCCTTCGCCAAGCCATTGGGTCACTTCGACGGCTTTCGCCCATGAATAGGCGGCAGTTTCGAATCTCAAGCCGCCATCTGCCCCGCCGTAGAGGCTCAAGTCTTCCACGCCGGCATTGGCGACATGAACGTCGAGGTTGTTGGCTGCATGGCCTGCCGTGTTGGGATCCATTGTATAGGGGGTGATCTCGGCGTGGTGACCGGCGCGATAGCTCACGGTCAAGGGCGAGGTAAAGGTGACTGTGTTTCCAGACATGGACGCGATCTGCTTTATCTCGTTGGTTGCCCGGTCGCTTCGCGAGAACCACGACATCGATGCTGGCAGCACGCCGGGGGTCTTGTCATACGGGCCTTGGGCATTCGACGCGCCATTGTCATCTCCTGGCTGCAGCGGATAGTGCATGTTCCACGCCACACGATCGCCTTGCCAGACCTGCGCGCCGGCCGGGAAACCCGCAGGGGTCGGCTGCCACGATGCACCAGAGACTTCGTCAAGCAGGACGAACGCCCCAATCTTGAAGGACTTCGAATTTGCCACCGTGACGGAATACGATCCTTGAGCACCATCGGCCGTCAAGCTCTGCGATGCCGCGCTGTCGGGGCCGTTGTTCCATCTCGAAGGGCCGACAATGATGATCGGCTGTGTGTCATGGTTATACGAGCCGGGATCAACGGGCGTTAGTATGCCATTCGTGCCGCCGACCACTGTTGACGTCCGGGGTTTTGCACCGTTGGTCTTGACCAGCCTTGTCGCACCGGCGCCCGAGCCACGCAGCGTGATGGGACGATGGACCAACAGGAGATTGTCGACGACGAATGTGCCGGGAGCGAGCATCACCACCTGGCCTGCAGGGGCGCCGTTCAGCGCGGCCTGGACCGCGGCGGAATCATCCCCCCCGCTCGGAGAAAGTGTCTTGTAAATGGTGGTGCGGTTTGGGATGCCGCCCACGGACATCAAGCCGGGATTCCATGCCGCCATGCGATCTGCGGGCAGCAGGCTGCCGGTCGGAGCCGGTTGAGGCGGTGCAGGTGCGAGTTGCGCCAGCTGGCTCGTATTCGATACGGCGCACGGCCAGCTCGATGCACCTGTTACGGTCACGCTCGATGAGGTGCCCAAGCTGCAGTTGACTGTTGGCTCCGAGGCCTCGGCAACTCCAATCGCAGCACCACAAACCATCATGATGACCAATGCCACCGATCTGAAGTCCCTGCTCCGTACGTGGCAAGTCCGCCTCGGGGACTTCGGATCGAAAGGAGGCACCAGGATCGGATGTTTGCCAGGACGCATGACATCCCGAAGTTCGCGAAAAGGTCGTACGGCAACGGGGCGCGAACCTCGGAAAGCGGGCGCCAGCCTCCGAAGGTAGCCACTGACCCCTATCGATCGATCGTCGATCATCGCTGTGTGGCCTCTCTCGTTCGGTATTTGCTGTTCAGCAAATGAGTCATTTCGCCATTGTCCAAACCGGGCTCGTGCCAAAGTCCTGGAACAGGGATGCCACTACTCAGCCCGCCTGGGGCAGGTGCGGCGGAGATGTGCCCAAGACAGCCGGCGCTGACTCTCAGGCAGGGATGGCCGCGCCCGCGATAGGACGCTTCCCGCATGGGTTCGCCGCAGAACGCCCCATAAATCCAGATTCCAGCGCTATTAGTTCAGGCTACCACGCGGCCGCCTTCTTCACCAACGGGCAAAAGCTTAGTTACGATAAAATCAGTAATATTTGACATTAAAATATACTGTAATAATAATATTTGAATTTGCGAGGCAATATGTGACCGAGCGCCACGAAAGCCCTAAAGAAGGGCGCGCGGATTGATCTTCGGCCTCCTGCAAGGGATTTTGACACGTGAATTCATCGCGGCGCTACCTGCTTATCTCGCCCTGCCGGGACGAGGCGGAATATATCCGCCGCACGCTCGACAGCGTGGCAGCTCAAACGGTGCCGCCCACGCTCTGGGTGGTCGTGGACGACGGATCGACCGACGAGACTCCGGCAATACTTGAGGACTACGCCCGCCGCTTGCCCTACCTGCGCGTCGTGCGGCGCACTGATCGTGGCGGCCGGCAGGTCGGACCCGGCGTGATCGAGGCCTTCTACGCCGGTCTGGAAACGGTGCGCCCGGAGGACTTTGACTACCTGTGCAAGCTCGACATGGACCTCGACCTCCCTGCTCGCTACTTCGAACTGCTGATGGAGCGAATGGAGAGTGATCCGCGGGTCGGGACCACATCCGGCAAGCCGTGGTTCGTTCACCCACAGCACGGCACGCTTGAGCCGGAAATCTGCGGCGACGAGATGTCGGTGGGCATGACCAAGTTCTATCGTGTGGCCTGCTTCAAGGAGATTGGTGGCTTCGTGCGCCAGGTCATGTGGGACGGCATCGACTGCCACCGGTGTCGTATGCTCGGCTGGATCGCGGAGAGCATCGACATCGAGCCCCTGCGCTTCGTCCATCTGCGGCCCCAGGGCGCTAGCCACAAGGGTATTTGGACGGGACGGCTTCGCAAGGGATTCGGCCAATACTTCATGGGCACATCGCCACTCTATCACCTGGCGGTGGCTGTCTATCATCTGCCGGCCTACCCGGCGCTGATCGGGAGCACGGCGATGCTCTGGGGCTATTTCAGGAGCTGGCTGAAAGGCTTGCCGCGCTACGACGACATCGAGTTCAGACGCTTCCTTCGCTCCTATCAGAAAGCTTGCCTGCGCTTGGGCAAGCGGGCTGCCACGGCCCGGATCAATGCCGAGCGGGCCCAGTCCTGGCATGCAAGCCACCCGATAACGGGGTCCTCGTGAGGCGCGTCGAACAGATTGCGCGAACGGACCGCGTCAGACGGGGCAAGGCTTTTTTCGCCGCGCTTGTTCCCAGCCAACCATGGACGAATTTCATCACTCCCCGGCTGTCACGGTTCGCTCGCCCGGTACCGGTCAAGGTTGGCCGCGACATTGATCAGGCATGTCGTGCGGTCACGCGGACGAGTGACGTGCACGCCCACCGCTCCGAGGTCATCCCATCCCTGGATGGCATTCGTGCGATTTCGGTCTTGATCGTCGTCTTGGGCCACTCCGGCCTTCAGGCTCTGGTGCCAGGCGGCCTCGGCGTCACGATCTTCTTCTTCCTGAGCGGGTATCTGATCTCCACCCTCATGCTGGCCGAGCATGAGCGCACGGGCGGAATAAATATCCTCAACTTCTACGCCCGTCGCGTGTTCAGACTGATGCCCCCCTTGGTCGTCTCCTTGGCGATCGCCTACGGGCTCACATATTCCGGGTTGCTTGCCGGGGCCATCACCAGCAAGGGGCTGGCCGCGCAACTTCTGTATTTTGCCAATTACTATGGGTTGTTTTTCGATCCGGGCAACACGATCCCGGAGGGCACAGGTATCCTATGGTCCCTTGCCGTCGAGGAGCACTTCTACATCTTCTACCCGCTCTTGATGACGCTGCTGCTGGGTAGCCCGCTTCGGCCTCGCACCACCGGCGCACTGCTCGGCATCGTTTGTCTCGTCGTCCTTGCCTGGCGCATTCATCTCGTGCAGTCGCCCGGCTTTGTGCCTGACCGGACGTATTATGCCTCGGACACGCGCATCGACTCGATTGTGTACGGATGTATTCTGGCGCTCGTCATGAACCCGGTGCGGCAGCCGCATCGGTCCGGCTCGATGTCCCTGGCTCAGTGGGCCGTGTTGGCAACCGCCGCAGGCGCAATGCTCCTGACCTTGCTCCTTCGCGATCCGACATTCCGAGAAACTGCTCGATACAGCATTCAAGGGCTCGCCTTGATGCCGATCTTCTATTTCGCGGTCCGATTCTCCGACAACCGACTTTTCCGTTACCTCAATTCGCCCTGGGCAATAACTCTCGGCACTTATTCGTACACGATCTACTTGATCCATTACGTGATCATCACGTCAATTGAGAACAACTTTCCCGCTATCGCCGCAAAGTCCTTCATCCTGTTTCCGACCGCCCTCCTGATTTCGATCGCCTATGCGGCGGCCGTCGAGCGTTTCGTCGAGCCGTATTTTAAACAGCTCAGACACAAATTCAGATCGGCGCGTGCCAATGAACAGCCCACGCTTGCCGACTGCAAATAAGTGTCGGCGTCCAAAAGATTGACATTCGCCATGCGAGCTCGCGGATGTCTGGATGGGCGAATGAAAATCCGTTCCACGATCGCTTGGCGAGCATCGCAATCGGCGGTGACGCCCAGTGCCCGGCCCGCAATTCTGGTCTCATCGGAAGACGCGGTTGCGGTGGCACCATCGGATGAAGACATAGACGGACCACACCCGCGACCAGTACATGCCGGGTGCCCCCTCGAGGAAGGCTCGCCAGAGACGCTCCACCGCCACAGGGTCAAGTCCGACCGGAGCGACGGCCTGCGGATCCCGCAGGGTCCGGTCCATCGCGTCCTGCAGGCCGCGCCGAATCCAGCGATCCAACGGCAGCACGAAACCGCTCTTCGGCCGCTCGAACAACGCCGGGTCTAGGCCGCGCAGGCCGATGCGCCTCAGCATGGCTTTGCGGCCAAGCGGCTGATAGCGCGCCTGATCCGGCAATCGGTCGACGCTTTCAAAAAGCACCTGATCCACCAGAGGCACCCGCTGCTCCAGGGAGGCCGCCATGCTTGCCACGTCGTTGTCGCGCAGCAGCCGCTCGCCGAGGAAGAGCCGCTGCTCCATGACACTGATCGCCGACAGCGGGGTGCGGGCGCGGGTCTCCGCGGTGATGCGCCGGCGCATGGCAGGAGGAAGTCCGTCGGCCAGCGCGTCGGCAAAATCCGGTGCCAGCAGTTCACGCTGGAATCCGGGAAGGAAGAGCGCGTAGGCCAATTGGTAGAGTGCCAGGAGATCGTCGCCGCGGCGGACCATCTCGGGGAGCTTGGCCCAACGGGTCTGAGGCGGCACCGTCTTGCCGGAACGAGACAACAGCCGTGACGCAACCTGCGCTGCGGCAACCTTCAGGCTGCCCGACACCCAGGCGGTACGCCGGGACCAGCGCTGCAACACCGGCAGATCGCGGTAGGAGGCGTAGCCCCCGAACAGTTCGTCGCCGCCCGTGCCCGACAACGCCACGGTGAACCCGGCGTCGCGAATGGCGTGCGACATGTAGTATGAGTTCAGACCGTCGAAGGTCGGCTGGTCCAGGCTGTCCAATGCCGCCTCCAGGTTCTCGACGAAGTGCCGTTCGGTCAGCACGACCTCATGGTGCTGGGTCCCGATGGCGGCGGCGATCCTCTTTGCGATCGGCCCCTCGTTGAGCTCCTGCTCCTCGAAGGCGAGCGTGAAGGTGTGGATGGGGTTCTGGGCTGCACGCTGGGCCAGGTTGGCCATGACCGAGGAATCGATGCCACCGGAGAGGAAGACCGCCAGTGGCACGTCGCTGGCGAGGTGCAGCCTCAGCCCCTCCTCCAGGACGGAGGCCAAGTGATCTTCGTCCACGGAGGGATCGGGCGCGTGGTCGGGGATGGACCAGAAATCCTCGTAGCGGATCTCCTTGCCGGCGCCATCGAACTCGATCAGCCGGCCCGGCGAGAGCAGATCGATGCCCCGGACTGCCGTACCGGGTCCGACCACGAAGCCGTTCCAGACGCCGCTGGCGACGGCCTGCGGGTCGAGACGAGGCGTGCCCAAGAGGTTCGAGGCCAGGAGGGCACGAAGCTCCGAGGCGAAGGCCACGGACCAGCCTGCATCAGGATCGGAAGCTCTTGCCAGATAGAGCGGCTTGATGCCGAGAGGATCCCGCGCGAGTAGGAGCCGGCGCTGCTTCGGATCCCAACAGGCGAACGCGAACATGCCACGCAACCACTTCACCGCGTCCGGCCCGTGCAGGCCAAGTGCGCGCAACATCACCGCGGTGTCGCCGGTGGAATTGAACGCTTGCCCCTCGGCCACCAGGCGCCGCCGCAGGTCGGCAAAATTGTAGATCTCGCCGTTGAAGGTCACCACGTGCCCGGTCACCGGGTCCGTCATCGGCTGAACCCCGGCGGGCGAAAGGTCGAGGATCGCAAGCCGGCGGTGCGCCAGCAACGTACCCCAGCCGCGAGCGTCCGGTGTCGAGACCCACGTTCCGCTCGCATCCGGACCACGGTGGAGCATAGCGTCGTTCATCCGCTCCAGCGCCGCGCGATTGGATTCGTCCAGTCGCCCGATGATCCCGGCAATGCCACACATCGACTAGGTCCTTATTTCGCAACGTTCGACGTCAAAATGAAATCGGGTGCAGAACGACATCGAGCACGAGCTTCTCGAGCTCAATGATTTCTGTCCGAATACCCGTGCGCGTTTCCCACCATCGGTCCGGGTCAAAACTCGAATAGCGTTCAGCTTGAACCGTGACACGCGTCGGATGGCCTTTCATATCTCGGTTGAGGACCCGGCGTATTCGTCGGGAGTGGTCCCGAGAGGCCACGAACACAACGGACCGCAACTGCTGCTGGTCGCACCACGGCGCAAGAACCTGACCTTCACCTCCGGTTCCAGCTTCGTCTCTCGGAATTTTCACGACATCGGTTACACCAAGCCATCCCAGCTGCCGGATCTGCCTTGCGGCGAGATCCTCGTAGGGGAGCCCCCGGCGGATGAACTCGAGATCTTCCCCACTCGGAGGGTCAGTAAAAACCGCAACCCGCGTCGCGATGCCGCCATGCACGAGGTCTGCCGCTTGCAGTGCCCCCGCGCCGCTGGAATCAGGCGCCAAGACGATGATATCGGCAGGCGTAACCGGCTCGTTGATGACAAGCACGCGTCCCGCAGCTCGCAAGACCGGCTCACGAACGGAGGGAGCAGCAAGGATGGCGGCCGCGGCCAATGCCACCACGATCAGCATCGCGCCCCATCTCAGCCGCCGGGAGATCATGGCGGCTCCTCAGGCGGCTGTTTCAGACGGCCAAGGCGCCGCCTCGGCAGGCGGCGCCACCGGACCGTAGGTCCGCGCCAGGCATTGCCTGTAATCGAGCGGCGGTGTCCAGCCCAGCGTCTCCCGCAGCCTGCGGTTCTCGAACCGGAGCGGCTTGAGCATCGCGTCGAACTTGCGCGGGGTCAGGATTGCGGGCACCTTGGTGGCGCGCCTGAATACCGTGACGAAGGCCAGCCGCACCGCCGCGCTGGCGAGCCAGTAGGGGATGGGCAGGCGCCAGCCCGGCTCGCCGCTGCCGCGCATGTAGTCGGAGAGATACGCCCAGATTCGTTCGCCGGGGCCGTCGACGACATTGAAGGTCTGCCCCCGCGCACGCGGGTCCGCTGCCGCCAGGGCGAAGACGTCCGCACAATTCTCCACGTGGGTCATCGGGATGCGGGTGAGCGGGCCGATGACCAGATGATGCCGGCCGAGTTGTTGCCCCAGAGCGGCCAGATAGCCGTGATCGCGTCCCCAGATGAAACCAGGGCGGAGTACGGTGAGGTCCCAGCCGTGCGTCTCGACGAAGCGTCGCGTCACCCGCTCCTGCCACCATTTCGCGATGGTGTAGCCGTCTCGGGCATACACGTCCGGCGCCTGGTGAAGCGGCGAGCTTTCATTGAGAATTCGCTGGGTCGCGCTGTAGTCGTAGACCGAAAAGCTGCTGCACAGCACCAGCCGCCGGCAGGTGCTGTTGGCCATCGCATCCAGCAGCCGCTCGGTGCCGGCCACGGTTCCGGCGAATTGCGCGTCCTCCCCTCCGGAGACAACGGCCGCCAGGTGAACCAGCACATCGACGCCATCAAAGGCCGTTGAGAGTTCACGTGACGTGCGCAGATCGGCCCTGAAGACCTCCACCGAGGACGGCCAGCCGAGCGCTTCGAGACGCGTGGCCGGACGGACCATGGCACGGACCTCGATGCCGCGGGCCAGCAGCGCGCCGACCACGTGCCGCCCGAGGAAGCCATTGGCGCCAGTGACGAGGGCTCTCATGGCCGCTGCTCCGTCGGTTTGAGCGCTTCGATCATCCGGTTCACCGCAAGGACATCACTGACCGTGACCGGCAGGGCGGACTCGTCGGCGAGCGCCCGATAAGTTTGGGCCAGGAGCTCCCACAGCCCTTCATACGCGCCGGGGCCCTTGAACTTGCGAAGCAGCGTGGCCAGCGCGGCGCGCCGGATGGCCTTGCCTTCCTCCAGGCCGCTGAAAAACGGGCGCAGCGGCTTCGGCACATTGCGCGGGCCGTCGAAGGTCAGCCGCGTCTCGAAAAGGTTGGCAGTCGCTTGCATCCGCTCCCCATAGACCCGCAACCAAAACGCGTCCGGCTGCGAGCTGGAGCTGAAGCCGATAGCTGCGGTGCCTCGTTCCGCGTCCACCAAGCCACGGAATTCGTCGAACGGCAGCAGCGTGGCCTTGCGCTTGGTCCAGACGGTCTTTGCGGTCCGTTGCGGACCCACAAAGAGATGCGCAAGCGACGCCAGGTGAGGCAGGAAGTCGGCAATGGCTCCGCCGGCCAGTTGCAGCGCCGGGTGGGGCGAGTTGGGATCGGCGAAGCCGTCCGGACCAAGGATGTCGAGGCAGATCAGTACCTCGACATGCGTCACCGCTCCGAACTGGCCGGACTCGATGCGTCGCAGGATCTCCTGGGGCGCGTGGTTGAAGATGTAGTTGTAGTCCTCGACGAGGTGACGGCCGGTCTCCTTGGCGCGTCGGGCCAACGCCTCCATCTCCTCGAAGGTCGCGGTCGCGGGCTTCTCCACGATGACGTGAGCGCCGGCATCGAGCGAATCCATCGCCAGCCGGAAGTGGGAGTTCGGCGGTGTGGTGACGTGCACCACGTCAGGCCGCGCCGTCTCCAGCATCGCGCGGTGGTCGGTGAACCAGGCCGGGATGCCGTAGCGCTCGGCGGCAGCCTCCGCCGTGGCCGGCGAAAGATCGCAGATGGCAGCCAGCCCGACGCCCGGCAGCGTCTTCAGGCAGGCCAGATGCTGCCGGGCGATCTGCCCTGCCCCGATGAGCGCTGCCTTCATGAACCGACCTCCAGGATTCGGCGGTAGAAGTCTTCCAGGGCCTCAGCCGCCCCGCTCCAGGCATATTTGTCCACGGCCAGTCGCCGCGCCGACTGCCCGATGCGCACCGCGAGGCTGGGCTCGGCGAGCAGTCGGTTAACGGTGTCCGCGAACGCCACAGGCTGATCCTCGATGAGAATATCGCGCCCCGGCACGGCCGCGATCCCCTCCGCACCCAAGGTGGTTGAGACGATGGCCTTGCCCATCGCCATGGCCTCGACGATCTTGAGGCGGGTGCCGCCGCCCAGCCGCAGCGGCACCACCACGGCCGCGGCCGCCGCAAGGTGCGGCCGCAGATCCGGCACAAAACCGGTCAGTTCGACCCGCGGCCCGGCCAGCGCCAGAAGTGACGGTGGCGGCCGGCCGCCGATGATCTTGCAATGTGCGTCTGGATTCGCCTTGGCAATGCGCGGCCAGATCTCCTCGACGAAGTGGATCACGGCATCGATATTGGGGATGGTGGAGAGCAGTCCGAAGTAGACCACGGTACGGCCGTCCGGCGGCGGGTCTGTGAGGCGCGGTTGGTAGTAATCGACATCAGCCGCGTTGGGAATGACCATGGTGCGGACCTCGGGGATCTGGTCAAGCAGACGCTGCTCGTCCTCAGCGCTGCACAGGTAGACCCCGTCGGCCTCGCGATAGATCCCGAGTTCCTCGCGTCTCAGCTTGCGCCAGTTCGCGCCGGCGTAGAGACGACGGCCCACACTTGCGCCAGCCACAGCGAACTGTCGGGCCAGGTCGTAGGCGATCTCGTGCGAGTCCACGACCAGAGACGGGAGCTTCTCGCCGGGCGGAGCCTGGCGCAGAACACAGTGTCCGAGGTAGGGGAATTCCAGATTGACGACGTCAAACCGTTTCGCGCGCAGCACCCGATCCAGCGCCTGCTGCAGCGCTGGCACCGTGACCCGCAACCGGTCGAAGCTCCGGGTGGAGACCAGGGAGCGGAGCTGCTGCAGTCGCTTGGCAACACCGTCCCGGCCGTAAGGATTTTGAACCAGCACGACCTCGCAACAATAGGCCTGCATGGCCCGGCGGCACTCTTCGATGTCGAACTCTTCGTCGACCAGCATCACCGCCGTCAGGTCGTGATGTCGAGCAAGCTGGGTCATCAACCCATGCATGCGCGCCTGGGCCCCAAAGCGTGGGGGGCTCGCTGGCATCTGGGAAACACAGAGGATGTTGAGGCGCTGTGGGTTCATGGATCCGAATCTGGGTCGCTCAGCATGGAGCGCGCAGCGGGCACACCTGGAGGCTACCCCGGCCTGCATCTTTGAGTTTCGGATTCACCGGGGGGCGGATCATCGTGAAGGGGTGAAGCGGCTCAGCATTTCTTCGCGGGGCGGCAAACATCAAAGATCCTTAAGACGGGCACGGTCCCGTCGAATGTCAGGCTGAGGATCGGCGACCCACGGTGTCGAATGACCGATTAAATCGCAGACAATGAGCGGCGAAAAATCATTGTAGTGAATGAGTCCTGATCGTTGCCTCATGGGATGGAGAGAAAATCTCCCGTTGCGCGCACCTGTTTCGACTTGCTGCTATCGCTTCCCCAATAAATCCCTCACGATCGCGGCTGCGACCGTAATCGGCTCACTAAGCCGAAACAAGCCAACAACAATGGCGAGGTAAATGCAGGTGCAGAATCCGCCCGACAAGAAGATACGCACAACGCTGGAGTAGTCGTTGAGGAGCGCGGTTTGGAGCCACCAGCCCAAAGCCGCGATGCTGATTGCGCCGATCAGCTGTGGACCCACGGCCCTGATGACGAGCGCGGCGCCAATGCCGATCGGACGGCCCGCATAGGTTACCGACGGGAGGGCAATGAGGGAGCTTGCCAGTACCACCGCGAAGGCGACCCCCGATGTGCCAAAAGGCAGACCTCCGAGTACCGCTACGACCTGGACCAAGAGCGTGACAACTCCCCAGTTCTGCCAGCGATCCGCTCTGCCGATGGAAAGATGCAGCCAGCCCTGCGAGCCTTCAACGACGTGCGAGATGCCGCGCAACGCAATGATGCTCAGGAGCGAGCCGGCCGCCCGCCACTTTTCCCCCAGCAAGATGACCGTCAGATCTTCTGCCGTAACCGAAAGGATCGACGCCAATGGCATGAGGAAGAATGCCAGCATCGACAATGCCGCTTCGTATTTCTGGCGAAGGGCGGCCGGATTGGATTGAAGCTTGCTGAGGGCCGAGCTTCCGACGGCGTGCATCTGATTGAGCGCGGAATAGATCGAGTTCTCATACAAATTCATGGCATTCTGGTAATAGCCAACCTGCTCGGGCCGGTAGAACAAACCCAGCGCTATCCGGTCCACGGCTCTCGACAGGGTGTACGCGACCGTAAAACCCACCACATGCAGCCCAAAGCGGACCATCGATTTCACTTCACTGTCGAAGACGGGAGATCCAGGCCTCCACCGGCATGCAAGCCAGGCTCCGAAAGCAACGCAGAACGAGGTCGTAATCGGTCGCAACACCAGCGCCCAGTAGCCGTAGCCGCAAATTGCGACGACGACGGCAACGGCGGTCCCCATCAGCGTGCCGAAAAGCTGAATTTGGCCAATTCTGCCGAACCGCATCGTGCGCCGTAGCAGCGCCATGTGTTGATTCGACAGTCCCGACAGCACGAAGGTGATCGCGATGCACAGCGCGATCGGTTGCAGCCGCGGTTCGCCGAATAGCCACGCAATCAGTGGGCTGCAGGCAGCCACAACCACCGCAACTGCCAGCCCAATCCCGCTGCTGACCCAAAAGAGGCCACTGACCTGGGCTGGAGTTATCTTGCTTCTTTGGGCTGTAGCGTCGAGGAGACCAAAATCGATGAGCAACGGCGCAAAGCTCGTCAATACCGTGACGATCGCCACCAATCCAAAATCCTCCGGCGCCAACAGCCGCGCCAGGATGATCGCCCCGGCGATCTGGAGAGCAGCATTGCCATATTGGATCACGACGGAGACGATGCCACCACGCAACGCGCGGCGCCCCAGGTCATGCGACTCCCGGTGGTCCTCAAAATAAACCGCGACGCCCTCGGCCATGCTTGGTTAATCGCCTTTGTTCAGCCGGACAACGACCGCATGACGGCCGCGAATTTCAGAGGATCCATCGACGCGTGTGTCCGAGGTATCATACGTCAGTCAGGCACAAAATCCGGGAATCCCACGGGATAGAGGGTCCAGGCGGGCACGACGCAACAATTGGCTTTATGACCTCGCCTTGCAACCGAGACAAGGGATTAATTACCAGCGGCCATATTAAATATGGCATTCAATTTCCGCGGTTAATGATCCTGGCCATTGGACCGGTCATTTCCGGCGCTGCACCACGAGGTGGTGAGACCGCCCGCGCATGCAGCTCAGCTCGACCTCGGCGCATCGTCAGTGTCGCGACACGGCCTCCGCGAGATTTCTGAGACGATCCTTCCTTTGCAGCATCCTTTGCATCGGCTCAAGGCCGACGGCGTTAAGGATCGCTTCCCACCGATAGACCCAGTCATGTCGCATCAAAGCCTGCGCCATTCCGGTTCGCCGTATCTTGTCCTGACGTTTCGGATCCTTATCGAGATCCTTGATGACCGCGTCGATATCGCCGGAATCGTAAGGCAACTGGATCACGGCATCGGGCCAGTCGAACAGCTTCGGAAATACCTCATTGTCGGGGATTTCTCCCAGCATAATGGCGCCGGCCGCTGCTCCATCAAAGTACCGGTAACCAAACTCGATCTGACGCCCCGTTTGATCCGGTTCATCGATCTTTCCGGGATTGACGAGAAAGTACCTGCTCCGCTTGGCCACGTTTGCGAACAGCGTCCTGTGCTCTTTGGGGTTGATGGCCTGACTCCCGCCAATAGTGTCATAGAGATAGAACAGACCGCGCTCCCGAGCCATGTCGAGAAGTTTCTGGTGCGTCACGTGCGATCTGCGCCCGATGCTATAGACATCTACGACTCTCGCCGGCGGGTCCGGATAGGGACAAAACAAGATGGTATCGACAGCAGGCGGCAAATAGATACATTTGCGTCCAATGAGCTCGCTGAGCGGTTTCACCGTTTGACTGTGGTACTGCATGACCACGTCAAATTTTGCAAGGATACGCAGGAAATGGCGGTGTTTGACCATGTCCTTGACCCAGAGCTCGTCCAACAAGCACACCGATGTTCCGCAGACGTCTCGCAAATTGCTGACAGCATCGAACATGATCAAATCCTGCGGAAACCCGCAGATCGTAAACAGGATGTCGTAACGTCCCTTTGCTGATGGTCTCGGGATACCCGGATTCAACGTGACGGGAGCATGGTAAGCCAGTCGCGTGGCAAAGCTGGGACGCCTGCTCGACGGGTCGACCTCGGGCGCCAGCAGCTCGGCGGAATCAATCTCGCAGATGATGTCTTCGAACTCGTAGTGAGGACCCCGATTGAGAGCTTTCCCGAAAATATTCCTAAGCGAAAAAATGAGCACGCGCGGCTTGCCGGGCTGAGAGTCCATGGATACCTCGATTGTCCTTAAACTCGCTCACTTCAGAACCGAAGTTGTTCTTCCGCGCGCGAAAGCATTCTCAGGGTGGCGCCAGCCGGGCTGCGATGCCAAAGCCAGATCGGTGCGACGGGTCTAGATCGAATCTGACCAGGATTGGGAAAGCGAACAGCCCCCTATGACGTTGGACGGACGGCCCCGATCCGGACATTGAGTTGGAACAAAGGTTATCACAGATCACGCTGGGGCAACCAAGCGGACGAGGCTTGCATCCACTGCAATCCGTGCCGCCGCCTCAAGGCGCGCGAATCGCACATCAGCGCGGATGGCCATGTCCAGAAGGCTGTGCTTACCGTCGGCCAGGTTGAGGAATCACAACAGGTCCATCTGCGTCGCGCCGTCGGCCCGCGCTCGCCCGCAGTTCCCCGGACATTCCGCGTCTTCCGAGTTGAGGGCCAGCCGTTGATGGTGGCAGTTCCTGTCCGGCGGATCAGGAACGATCCCAGCAGGGAACAGGAGCGGCCGAGAGCCTCGGGCTTCACGAACACTCCCCTTCTCACCAACGTGCCGAAGAACCAGGGCCTGAGATCAAGGCCGTTGACCGCTGCTCCAACGCCAACACACGAGAAACGAAGCAACCCTCTTGCAACTTTTGGATGCGGCGCTGGCTTGGCATGCTAACTCCCGAACGACAGCTAATACCCATTGCCGACCTCAACCTCCTCATTGCCCTGCAAGTGAACTGCGTCGCCCCGGCAGAGGCTCCCGTCCAAAGTCGCTCAATCCTCAATCGTTGCCTTGGGAACGGGCACGATGAATCGTCCGCCCCAGGAGCGAATGCCTTCCAGCTGTGTCTTGATCTCCTGCTTGATATTCCAGGGCAGAATCAGAACGTAGTCCGGCTTGACCTCGAAGATGGCTTCTGGCGCCAGTATCGGAATGCGGACTCCGGGCAGATACCGTCCCTGCTTCGAAGGAGCGCGATCGACTGTAAAATCGAGGAAATCGACGCCGACTCCGCAATAATTCAGCAGTGTCACCGCCTTCGCGGGAGCCCCATATCCAACAATCGTCTTGGACTTCCGCTTGAGCGAAATCAGCAGTTCCAGAAGGTCTCGCTTCGTCTGCTTCACCGACTCGTTCCAGGCAGTATAGACCTCATCACGACCCAAGCCGTACGCACGCTCCGTTGCCAAAACTTGTGCGACACGCGGGCTCAGGGGTTGCGGGGACTCCGCGTGACAGACAAAGAACCGGATGGATCCGCCGTGGGTCTCGGGCAATTCGACGTCAAACACGCGCAGACCGGCCCTCTCGAAGATCCGCCGCCCCCCGATAAGGGACAGGTACGAAAAGTGCTCGTGATAGATGGTGTCAAACTGGTGCCGCTGCATGAGTGTCAGCAGATGCTGAACTTCGAAAGTGGCCACTCCATCGGACGCCAACAGCACTTTGACGCCGGCGACGAAATCATTGATATCCGGGACGTGGGCCAGCACGTTGTTGGCGGTGATCAGATCGGCAGTCCAACCTTCCTGGCGCAACCTTTCGCCATACTGCCGGCCGAAGAATTCGATACGTGTCTCGACGCCTTTGCTCCGAGCAGCCAAGGCTACGCTTTCACACGGCTCGATGCCCAGGCATTTGATTCCCCTGGCGATGGAATATTGCAGCAGGTAACCATCGTTTGATGCAATCTCGACGTGCCGCGAACTCGGGTCAAGCCCGAAACGTTCAACCACACTGTCGACATACGACTTCGCGTGCGCGAGCCAAGAGCTCGAATGCGACGAAAAATACGCGTAGTCGGCTCGAAAGATGTCCGACGCCGCCAGAAGATCGCGGGTCTGCGCCAGTCGGCATCCGCGGCACGCGAAAACGTCAAGCGGATAGAACGGCTCCGCTTTCATGTAATTGGCCGGCTCGACGTAGTCGTTGGCGACCGGGGAAAGCCCGAGATTGACCAACTTGAGCGTCAGCGCCTCTTCGCAATGGCGGCATTTCGGCGCGACCTCCGTGGTAGCCGGGATGGTGTGCTTCATGGCTGCTCCCACTCTGGCGCAAAACTCACGCCTACGTCCTCAAATCCTGTTCCATTCAAGGTTCTCGTCGAGACGGCCGCTGTCGATGTGGCGCTGCAAGACCCCGAGGCGCATCAGATCGGATGACCGAAAATCACAGTCGTTGAACTTCATTTTCTTCAGACCGGCGATGAGATTCTGAATCGATCGATCAAGACTTATGACCGGTTGATGATCGGGTGCCAGGGAACGGAAGAGTCCAAAGTCGACCTTGTAGGAACGACTGTCGACCGGTGCTGACGTGTTGATCGATACTTCGGTCCCCGGCACAGCCTTAGCCACGGCTTTCGCGAGATCCTTGACCTGGTAATTCCGTTCATCGGAACCAGCATTAACCGCCAGATACCTGCCTCCATTTGCGGGCGGACGGTCGATCGCCCAATCGATCGCGCGAGCCATATCCGCGACATCGATCAGGGGACGCCACGGCGAGCCGTCGGACAAGACGGTGATCTTGCCTTGAGAAAGAGCGCTGGCCACGAAATCGTTCAGCACCAAATCGAGTCGAAGCCGATCCGACATGCCGCATGCCGTCGCAAAGCGCAGACAGGTCACAACCATTTCGTCCAGGGCAGCGAGCTCTTGTTCGGCACCGATTTTCGACTTGGCATATGCGGTAATCGGATTCAGCGGATCGGTCTCCTTTCGCGGCGCGCCTGCGGCGATCCCGTAGACGCTGCAGCTCGAGGCGAACACGAAGTTCTTGACGCCGGCGGCCATCGCCGCCCGCGCAATCGATACGGTTGTCCTTTGATTGATGTCGAGCGTCACTGCCTGAAACTTGTCACCCATGGGATCGTTTGAGATGGCTGCAAGCTGCACGACTGCATCGTAGCCCTTCAAGTCAAGCGAAACGCCACGAACGTCACCATAGATCTGCTCATCGAGACAGCGCTCGGGGAGAACGGGAGAACCTGTCAGGCAGTGCGCAAAATACGCGTTGTCGAACCCGTGAAGCGTCGCGTCCGGTCGTCTCGCTCGCAGGTATCTGACGACTTCGGCGCCGACATAGCCCATATTTCCGGTAACAAGAATCTTCAAAGGAGCTACTCCGTCAGGTTAATCGACACCTTCTTCGGCCCTTGCCTGGCATGGATGAGCCTCGGGGATGCTTACGGCCTCGCTGGCACGAGCGATCCGGGGCTTGGCATTAACTGACTCATTGGGGGTCCGCGGGATTTGAAGCTGCAGTAATAAAACATTAAATTAGAATGCCCGACAATCCCGCACAAGCGGGATAATCGCAAATAAATCGCCGCATGACATTGATCGTTATTTATAATGAAAGAGCCGAAGACGCCATCCGTACTACCCCGGTTGAAAGTTGACGGCGCGCAGAAGTCGGCCAATAAATATTGCAATCGGAACGAGCAACCGGTCCCCGATTGCGATTACTGCATCACAACCCATTTAATAATACCGCAATACCTTCCAGGACCGCTAACCAGGAGAGGCAAAACATATCTAAAAATGAGCGCATATTATTTAATGAAGTGCTATCAGTCGGACGATCAGGACGCAAATTTAGAAAACAGATCGGAAGCCGCAGATTTCAGGGGCGATCCGCTCGCGGGCCCATCCATGCTGACAGATGAAGTCGTTCGAAAACAAAAACAAGGGACAGACATGACACTTAGCGCTGGCGATTGGGTCGAAGTTCGCAGCAAGGAAGAAATCCTCGCGACCCTCGACGCGAATGGTCGGCTCGATGGATTGCCGTTCATGCCTCAGATGTTCAAGTGGAGCGGTCAGCGATTTCAGGTCTACAAGCGCGCCCACAAGACCTGCGATACGGTTACCGGATATATCACCGGCGACTGGCTCGGACGCCGCCTCCCGGACGCAGTGCACCTTGACCTGCGTTGCGACGGCGAGGCTTACGGAGGCTGCCAGGCGGCATGCCTGATTTTCTGGAAAGTGGCATGGCTCAAGCCAGCTGATCAGAACAACTCCGCATCGACCGAGCACGACCGGGCATCTCTCAGGATATCACCCGGATGCACCGAACGCGCGGTTTGGGACGCGACGAAGTCAGCCGAACAAACCCCAGGAAAAGGCACGAGATACGCCTGCCAGGCAACCGAGCTGCCGAGCTATACGCAACCGCTGAAGTGGTGGGATGCACGGCAATATGCCGAAGACCTCGCATCCGGCAACATTTCACCCGCCAAGATGTTCCGGGGTTTCCTCTATTTCGCGTTCGTCGGTGCCACGATGGCGCGGCGACCCAAGCTTGGGCGACCGGCGCGTTGGTTCTACGACCAGATCCAGTCGCTCTGGCGAGGCGTACCCTTTCCAAGGCGCGGTGGAGACTTGGACAACGACAAGGATGCTCCCATATCCGATCTCCAGCTACAGCCGGGTGAGTTCGTCCGCATACGCTCGCACAAGTCAATTCTGGCAACCATCGACAAGCGAACCAACAATCGCGGAATGGGCTTTGACGCCGAGATGGTTCCCTATTGCGGAAAGGTGTTTCGGGTGCGAACCCGCGTCGAAAAGTTCATCGATGAGCGAACTGGCTACCTGAAACGAATGAAGACGCCTGCGGTCATTCTCGATGGCGTGTATTGCCAGTCGCGCTACAGCGAAAACAGGTTGTTCTGCCCGAGAGCCATCTTTGCCTGGTGGCGGGAGGTCTGGCTGGAGAGAGTCCCGGAGGACGCAAGGGCGGAAAAGCCCTTGAAACGGGCGTCCGGCTAGCACCGGCCGCCCTTGCATCGCCGAGTTGTTTGCCACGCTCGGCGTCGCCGATCGGGTCTGTTGTTCCGGAGTGGTCTGGAGACAGTATACTGACCCGATATTCCGGGACAACACACCCAGAAAGTCCGGCGTCCTGACCCGCATCACGTTCCCGTTGCAGCACGGCGCCAAAGCTGCCTTCCGCAAATCCGCTCGATCTCGTCAACGGCGAGGTCAGGCTGGCGCCACGGAGTTCGTCTGCATCTTGCTCGGCGAAGACGCTATCGATCGGCGGATCTGCACGATCCTGCTCGAACGGAATGACGAGTGGACTATCGAGCGCGGACGCCACCATGTCCCGGGAAACCATCGCGCCGTGGCGCAATGATCCGGCCATCAGTCTTCCGGCTGTCGCCGGCTGACCTACTCGGCCCAACGAGATGCCCCAGAAGCCTTCGGCGGCTACTTACGCCATTTCTTACCGCTCGCGGCATGCACAGGCTGGAACGGACGCCGATATCCGGCGATGCATCGATCCGTAGGGTTGGAGCGCATCAAGAGAGCTGAACCTCCGAGACGTCGGCGCGCCGCAACCATTCAACGCAGTCAAAGTCCGCGCACGACAAACGCTTCCGCACGACGCTCGTCGGCTCGGCATTCCACCTCTTGGCCGTGCCGAGCCGAGAAAGGTTTCAGGATCGAACCGCTGCCAGGAGCGGCCGGCTGCCAACGTGCGCCATCACCCTTCCGCTACCTCAGGCGCAAGCCGAGCCGGCATTGAAAACCGTCAAAACGAAGGGACTTGCGTCGCCGCATTTAAATGCTTGCCGCTTGTTAAATTAAATCCTATATTATATATTAATTAATAAGTCAGGTCATTTCCCCAGCATGTTGCGCACCCAACCCCCTGTGAACCTCGTAAAGCAGCCTGCGGCCTTCAGCCCGGACGGCCTTTCGGTTCACGGTCTCGACGAACAGCAGTACGAGGGGCGCAAATGGCCGATCCACTATGAGTTTATAGAGCCGTTGGCGATTCTGGCCGACATCGCGACGATCGTTCTGTCCAGTATCGTTTCCGGCCTTCTTTATCATTATTTGCAGGACATCGGGACGGTAGACTACGTCAGCAAAGCTCTCGGTTCGGCAATTCTCGTCTCGGCCCTGTTCATTTCGCTCATGAAAATCCGCGGAATGTACAGGCCGGCGCAACTGCTGGTCCCGACCAGTCAGGTACGCGCGGTTTGCTTGACCTGGATAACCGTATTCCTTCTGCTTGCCGGCGCCATCTTCGCGCTGAAGATCGGCAGTGAGATCTCGCGCGGCGCCAGCAGCCTCTTCGCAATGTTTGGGTTCATCGCGTTGATCGTGAATCGACGCGTCACCGAATACCTGCTCGCAAAAGGCCTGGCAGAGAAGCGATTTTCCGGTCGAAACATCGTTCTGATTACAGATGATTCGAGCGAGGACAACGCCGGCCTAGTCCAAGCTCTCCTCGACACCGGCTTTCGCGTCAGGAGCAATTTCGTCTTTCCAGCACCAGGCGCGGACCCAGATCTTAGGCAGAGAGTGGTCACGAGCGTGATCGAATGTGTTCGCGGCTCTCATATCGAAGAGATTGTGGTCGGTGCCAATCCGGACCGGTGGTCCGATCTGCGCGCTCTTGTCGCCGAGTTAAGAGTTCTGCCGTTCCCGGTCAGCTTCGTCCCCCTCGGGGCAGCTTCGGAGATATTCAGGCGTCCTCGCCGCGAACTCGGCAATGCCGTTTGCGTCGAGTTGCAACGCGGCCTCCTGACTTCGTTTGAGCATGCTGCAAAGCGCAGCATCGACCTCGTGGTGGCCGGAGCGGCATTGATCACTCTCCTGCCGCTGCTCACCATCGTCGCAGTGGCGATCAAGCTCGACTCGCCAGGCCCCATCCTTTTCAGGCAGCAGCGCTGCGGATTCAACGGTCGCTACTTCCAAATTTACAAGTTTCGCACGATGTCGGTCCTGGAGGACGGCCCTTCCATTGCTCAGGCACAGCCTGGCGATCAACGCTTCACACGGTTGGGCGCATGGTTGCGCAGGGCGAGCATCGATGAACTGCCCCAACTCATCAACGTGCTGGATGGCAGCATGTCTCTGGTAGGACCGCGCCCTCATGCAGTGGCCCACGATAATGAGTTTGACAAGATCGTCCGGAATTACGCATTCCGCCGCCGTGTCAAGCCGGGGCTGACGGGATGGGCGCAAGTGCACGGCTGCCGGGGACCAACTCCTACCCCTGCCTCGATCGAGGAACGCGTCGAACATGACCTTTGGTACATCGACAATTGGAGTCTTTCGCTCGACATTGCCATTCTGCTCTGGACACCCATCGAACTCATCCGTGGTCACAACGCGTACTAGGGTATACTCGATTAGACTGCCTCCTGGTGGCTATTGATCCCAAGCCGCCCTTCCCCCCCCAAAAAGAGCCAGATGCGGGGCTCGTTCACGGAAAGCCTATGTTTTGGTACAGCGATGTCCTGCCTTGCGCGATGTCCTGCCTTGGATGACCGGAGCCAAGGCAGCGCTGATCAGAGATCCGGCGCGACGCTCGAGAAAAGCCGCAGCCTGCGGGCAGCCCGTCCGCACAGATCCGAACAATCCAGGAGTTCACGTTCTCTGACGTCGGCCTTTCAACTCGGCCGTCGCGCCGATCTCGAAATCTTCCATTTTACGGCCGGTCTTGATTGCGGCGACCAACCAACGCGGCTGCTTCCCCCGACCGGACCAGGTCTCGGACGTCTGTGGGTTCCGATATTTTGGAAGGACCCTCGGATATTTCCGTCGTTCCCGACCATTTGCGTTGCCTTGCGCAGTATCCTTATCATCGTTCCGCGCGATGACGTCCCTGCCGCGGTTGAGAACCTCTAACCGCCTTTCAAGCTCACGTTTTTCCGACGTGATCCTCACGGCCAACATATGGCTGATCTCTTCGTGGAGCGACCAGAGGTCATCGAAAGACATCGCCTCCAAATCGATCTTCTTCATCGGATTCTGCAACCTTGCATTCGAGATTTCGAACTTGCCGGATTAATGTCATATAATCGGCTACCTTTTTCCGCAAGTGCTCCGCCGCACGGAACCCGTCAAAATTTGGGCCGGAGTTGCATTTTAACACATAATCTACCTTATAATACATGCTGCCCCCCGGCGCGGATGCGGCTCGGCCAGGCAGGCCGTCCGCGCTCAGGCTATAAATAGCGCCGTAGCGCGATTGCAGTGATAGCCGTCGGCACGATCCGGTCGCGTCACCTCAACGAAACCAAAGAACCACGAACGAAAAGAACCACTAACGAGATGACGAGCCTCCGCATGACTTGCGGAGAAGCCCCGCCTGCGCCGAGCAGCTGATGCCGAATGTCGAGGGGCTAATCGGGGCGCCGAAGGGTGAGGAGCTGCCGCAGCACGACGGCCAAAGGGGAACCGCGCCGGAAACACCTGCGATCTTGGGCAAATCCGGCCATCAATTAAATAGTAATGAAACGTTAAAATTCCCGCGGAGATTGAATCGAAAATAAGCCGTTAGCACTCGACAAGGTTGTTATTTAGTGGTTATGTTACGTTAAAGCGAACCTCAGTCCAGCTGCGGTCACGACGAGATTTCCGGAGCGCGTGACGGCTGAAGGATTGGGGGATTTCGGGCGCAGACGGCGCGAGCCTGGATCGGCCGTTTGCACGTAGAATCACGAGAACGCGATGCGAAAGCAAAATCTAGCCACGATGCAATCCGAAGACCTTTGGCAGCTCTATGAGCAACTCGCGACGGTATTGGCCGATAAGATTGCAGCGGAAAAGTGCGAGTTGGAAGACCGTATGGCGAAGCTGAGTGCGGTCGAAATCGTCAGAGCAGCCAGAACCGGTTCGCCGCTCTCGTTGTCCTTGACGGATCGCACATCGCGGCGGAAATATCCGAAAGTCCTCCCTAAATACCGCAATCCGCTGGCCCCATCGCAAGAATGGTCGGGCAGAGGGAAAACACCGAGATGGGTGATAGCGGCACTTGCCGCCGGTCAAAGGCTCGACGATTTAAAGATCAGATACGCCCAAGAACACATTCGAGAAGAACGACCTCGCGGCGGCCGCCCGGCTCCTGCCGCTAGGTGAGGTCCTCTTTGTCCCGTTTGGCAAACTCGGGCTCATGCTTGCGGGGACGTAATGCCAATTTTCTGCGCTTCGAGCGATTTGACCGATCGCGCTGCGAGACTATCAGATGCCTGCTGCTAAGGGTACGCCGGGCCGCCTTGGAGCGGCGACTCATCACGCTGCGGCTACCCATCCGCTTTTCCAGGCTGCAACTGATCGATCGGATTTCCTCCAGCAGAATGTCGCAAAGCTCTATCTGCGAAGCCAATACGGCTTGGGTCGAACTGCGCGCAGTTAACAAATGGAACCGTGATTTTGCCGCTCGAATTTTTTTCAACGAGTTTGACAGCCCATAATTGAATAGACCGCCTCGATAACTCTCCACACTAGCCTCCACCAATTCCTTACTGAACTCACCCCTCCCCCGGGAGACCGCTCGCTTCTTGATTAGACAACATCGAATGATTTTTGTTCAAACTCCATAGACCTTTTGTCCCATTAGCCCCGTTCCTCTGAACTCGATTAATTTAAGCAGTTGCGACGCAAATTTTTCGTCTCCGGGATTGTCGAGGTAGTTTAGCACCTCACCTGATTTTTTCGCGATGACTGGAGGTACGTTGTCACCTTTGAATGTCGCAAATAGCCTGTAATAACCGGCACTTTCTTACCTCTGAGATAATTGAAGCTTTTATTTGTTCGAGTTTCATGGAGTGCCCTTCGATAACGGATCGCTGCCGTCACCGACACGACAGCCTATCTGGTTACCCGCGCGGTTACGCAGCCAAGCGAGCGGACATGAGAGGTGCTGCTATCAGCCGGGAGAGCGCTGGCAACAGGAACGGCCGAATGGGATCGGTATTGTCTCGTGTTTCTTTACGCGGCCAAACAGACATCCCGGACCGAAGGACGCAGCCTTCAGGCCGATGGCCCTGCGCTACCTTCGCCTGCCGGCGGTTGCCGTGAGGATTTGATCGCGGCCGACCCAGCTCCGACGAGATGTGTTGCATTAATCAATTTAGTCGGATCATGCGCGGCCGTCGGTCTATTTATATTCAAACGGCCCTCCAAGAGGAGGTTCCCTTAGTTCAATTGGGTCGCGATTCAATTAGCTCTCGCAGCGGCGCGCTTGCAAAATGGGACCGATGCCCTCGATCAATTCGGCTCGTAGCCGTAACCCGACTACCATTCATCTTAACGAAAGAATCCAGCGACAATGGCTTTGCACGCCAGTAAATTCGATGCACGTTTCGAATTGCGCCCCCTCCACCAATAGAAGGCCGGAAAAACAATGCGGATTGCCATGATCGGCACGGGCTATGTCGGGCTGGTTTCCGGCGCCTGCTTTGCGGATTTTGGCCACCAGGTTACCTGCGTGGACAAGGACGCCGGCAAGATCGCGAGCCTTCGCCGCGGCGAAATCCCGATCTTCGAGCCCGGACTCGATGCGCTGGTCGCGGCCAACGTCCAGGCCAAGCGGCTCGACTTCACCACCGACCTCTCGGCACCCGTGGCGGAGGCGGACACGGTGTTCATCGCAGTCGGCACGCCATCGCGCCGCGGTGACGGCCACGCCGACCTGACCTATGTCTACGCCGCCGCGCGCGAGATCGCGGGCGCGCTTTCGGGCTTCACCGTCGTCGTCACCAAATCGACCGTGCCGGTCGGCACCGGTGACGAGGTCGAGCGATTGATCCGCGAAGCCAATCCGTCGGCCGATGTGGTGGTCGCATCCAATCCGGAGTTCCTGCGCGAGGGGGCCGCGATCCGCGACTTCAAGTTTCCGGACCGCGTCGTGGTCGGCACGTCGGACGAACGCGGGCGAAAGGTGCTCGGCGACGTCTATCGACCGTTGTCGCTGAACCAGGCGCCGCTGATGTTCACCGAGCGGCGCACCGCAGAGCTGATCAAATACGCTGCCAACGCCTTCCTCGCCACCAAGATCACCTTCATCAACGAGATCGCCGATCTCTCCGAAAAAGTCGGCGCCGATGTGCAGGAAGTCGCACGCGGCATTGGGCTCGACAACCGCATCGGCTCCAAGTTCCTGCATGCGGGTCCCGGCTTCGGCGGATCGTGCTTTCCGAAGGACACGCGCGCGCTGATCAAGATCGCGCAGGACCATGA
>Ga0307516_10001623_pt1 | contig 30968 bp, 28 predicted proteins | sample 19_EM_MG_FD_203310 | JGI IMG/M metagenome (GOLD analysis project Ga0307516, IMG submission 203310) | Populus trichocarpa ectomycorrhiza microbial communities from riparian zone in the Pacific Northwest, United States - 19_EM | ecosystem: Host-associated > Plants > Roots > Unclassified | place... | reverse complement strand
GAGACATTAATAGGGGAAAAGCCTTTTGATTTAACGCTGATTGATTACTCACCAGAGAATGATTTGAATTTGCCATTAGTATTTGAACCAGATGGACAGTCAAAATTCAAAGTATATCTAAACAATAGCCACCCTCTTTTTCGTGATTTTGCCGATGGGTATGAAGATTTAATTTACATGGAAGTTGCGTTTAAGTACGCCACTATGAAGAATAATCCTGTTGAATGGCCAATTACAAAGATTTATTATGAATTAAAATCTAAATATGCCCCCGAAACAATGCTAAATGTTCCCAATCTTGTTTCAAAAGCAAACAATTTGATGCGAGAAATTCAAAACTATTTGGTTAAAGGGGATGGGATGCAACTACCAAGAAAAGCCAATCTATCCGAACATGATGAAAGAGCAATCGTAAAAAAATATCTTGACCTAGAGGCGAAGAATATACAGGACATAAAGTCTTTTGTTATGTCCACAAAATTTTTGAAGTATCTTGATCTAAATTACCTTTTTAAATTCATTGAGGAATTTCCAGATGTGGTTTTTGATAGTAAAATTTTATCTTTCCCTTATCTTGAACTTGATGAAGAAAATAAAATCCATATGTTGCGTAAATACATGGGTTATTTCAGTGATGTTCGATGGTTTATGAACGATTTATCTAAAGAAGGTGATGAAGCAATAAAAAAACTTAAGCAACAAATTATTAGAAATCGGTATAGTATAGAAATTTTGTATGGAAGCATTAATAAATGACTCAAAAGGCTTTCTTTCGACTGAGAGATTATCAAAGGGATCTTGGCAAGCATTTGAGAGAGCTATAGCAAGATTACTGGCGCATAGTGGTTGGGAAATAAATGAACTAGTGGGTGGGACAGGTGACAATGGCGCTGATATTATTGCAGCTTACCGAGATGAGGATGGTAGCCTCGTAGAGTTCATTTATCAGGCGAAATTTTCCGAAACTAATAGACCTCTTTCGGTTGATATAATAGGTGACTTGAAAAGAGCTATGGAATACTATGAAATTCAAAGAGGTGTTGCGGTCTCAAATAGAATCTTATCTGAATCTCAAGTTCTGAAGCTTCAAACACTTTTAAATACTGGCTACAAAATAGATACATTCCTTTCAAAAAGTATTTTTGATGCTTATTCAGCTCTCCCACCCTGGGCCGCAGAAAATAGGGCGTTGAAGCAATACCAATTTGAAGCTTTGGGAAAACTGCAACAAGCTTATTTAAAGGGAGAAAAACAGGGGTTAATTTGTCTTGCAACGGGGTTGGGTAAAACTTTTGTTGCCGCTTCATTTTTAAGATGGCTGTATGAAAACAATCCAAATTTGAATGTTCTAATTCTAGCCAATACCAAATCTTTAATTGAACAGTTTGATCGAGCTATATGGTCAAATATTCCAAAATGGATCGCGACACATTTAGTTTATGATTCAGAAAAGCCCACATTTGTAGAAGGATTAACACTTTCAACATTTCAAAGTTTTCCAGAATATTATAAAATCACGAATGGATTTAACTATGATATAGTAATAATTGACGAAGCTCATCACGCGCCCGCAGATACTTACTCAAATGTAATAAAAAAGCTCGAACCAAAATTTCTGTTGGGTCTAACTGCAACTCCCTTTAGAGCCGATGAAAGAGATGTAACAGATATTTTCGGGCAACCACTTATTTATTACTCAGTTTACAAAGCATTGCAGAAGGGCTTTTTGGCAAAGGTTGAGTATCATTTGCATAATGATAATATTGACCATGACTGGGTTACACAGAATAGTAGAAAAGGGCACACTATTAAGCAATTAAACAAAAAAATATTTTTACCTGAAAGAGATGATAATATTTGTGAGCAAATATTTAAGACATGGAATGAAAAAAAATTAGAACGTGGAATTGTGTTTTGTAATAGTAGCGAACATGCTGAAAGAATTGAAAAATTATTAAAAGCAAATTATCAATTACCAGTATGGTCATTGACAACACGAGTTAAAGATTCAAGGGAGAGGGCAAGACGGTTGAGAGAGTTTAGAACAGGCAAATGTAAGATATTGACTTGTTACGATATGCTTAATGAAGGAGTTGATATTCCCGATGTTGATTATATTGTTTTTTTGCGTGTAACACATAGTAGAGTTTATTTCCTGCAACAGCTTGGAAGAGGTCTTCGATACAAGGAAGGAAAATCGCTTTTGGTTCAGGATTTTGTCGCAGACATACGAAGAATAAAACGGGTGAAATCCTTTAACAGCGACTTTGAAGAAGCGAAACGAAATGAAATTGAAGACCTCTTAATTGATAATGCTTTTCAATTGAGTTTTACATCAGAACAAACAATAAATTTTCTTGATCTTGTAACCAGAGATATTTCAGAAGAGATGGATGAGGATACTGAAGTTTATGTATCCTTCGAGAATGACTAGGTTTATTAGTTTCGCCATTACCAGGAGTAGTCTTGGACAATATACATTTTAGGGAGAGCTAATTTCTTTTACGAATCTATCAACGGCTGCTAAAATATCGGGCAGGTCTTTATCTGGGTAATTTCTCTTCATAAATTCAGTAAACCCTTCATTCGTATTAGCGCTTTCCCAATCCATAACTGTTAGAATTGTAAGAGGTGGCCTTAGCGGGGTCTCAATAAATTGATGCAATGGGAAATAAGGAGGTGCATAGTGGAAAGAGTGGTCTATTAAACGCTTATAGAGATCTGGCTTGAGTGCCATTTTGAGGTCCCGGATCACTTCATATAAAGAAACTTCCCACCAGCTATTTGCCAGCACATCGCCCAGGTTGGGCATACCCTCATCTTCGAAAAAGGTCTGAATATAGTTCATAAAACCTGGCTCCATCTCATCCAATAGATCCCGGCTATAGTGGTCATATTCCTGCTTAAACACTTCCAATGAAAAGTCGTCCGGGTGCCGGTCGATGACAAATTCAATTAACTTTTCCTCCCGCTTGATGACCTTCTCGATTGAGGGAGGGTACACCTGTCCAGATACCCGAATGCCATATTTGGGTTTCATGAACAGGTCAAACAGATTGGATTTGTATTCCGTTGACCGCCGGTCAAAAGTCAGCCTTATATATAAAGGATACACAAGTTTACCATGAAAAGAGACCTTTTTGATCCTCTCATTGTGGTAGACCTTGTATGTAACCTGATAAGTTTTTTTCTGATCCATTTTGATCAATTTTGAAGTGTTTTGATATGGTTCCTCAGAATATTTTCCGGCACCACCTACCAAACAAGCACAAATACGTTCAATGGGGTAAAGTTAATACAATTAACACTAAGTTTGGAAGAAATATTTGTTTTACCAAACATTTATTATTATATTTGTATGGAATGCCCTTTCACCAGGGCACAATTGTGAAAAAGATAAACTGTGAGAAATGGAAAAATTGCCACCGGAAAAGGCAGCGGAAATGCTCCGCAAGAAGGGAATGGAAGTATCTGTGGAACAGGCGGCGCTAATGTTGGCGCTCCTGCGGATGTTGGCCGGTATCATTGTTGCCACTTATCTGGAACAAGGCCGGTATCCGTGAGAAGGTGGAGCATTTCCCGAACAAAACAGCCTGAAACATTCGTATTTCAGGCTGTTTTTTAGCCCGATTTTAGTAAATTGAAGTATAACTAATTTTTGAAAGCCTAAAATGCTGGATTATGAAAATAGCTGACTTGTATGTGAGGGTATCCACGGATGAACAGGCCGAGAAAGGGTACTCCCAACGCAGCCAGGAAGAACTGCTGCGCCGGTATTGCGATATTAACGGTATTTCAATCCGCCATGTGATCTATGAGGACCATTCTGCCAAGAGCTTCAACCGGCCGGAATGGAAAAAGTATTTAATAGAGCTGCGCCGACACAAAGGAAAAACGGATCATGTTCTTTTCCTTAAATGGGATCGTTTCAGCCGCAACGCCGGGGATGCCTACCAAATGATTAACACCCTTCGAAAATTGGGGGTGGAACCGCAAGCCATCGAGCAGCCCCTTGATCTTTCCATTCCGGAAAACAAAATGATGCTTGCGTTTTACTTAGCTGCTCCTGAAGTAGAGAACGACCGGCGGGCCTTAAATGTGATCCACGGGATGCGGCGGGCCAGGAAAGAAGGCCGATATATGGGACTGGCTCCCATCGGTTATACCAATAAAACAGACGAATCCGGCAAAAAATACATTGCTCCCCAGGAACCACAGGCCAGAATTTTACGATGGGCTTTCGAGCAGATAGCGGAAGGTGTATACAATACCGAACAGGTCTATAAAATGGCAAAAGAAAAAGGATTTACCGCCACCAAAAGCCTTTTTTGGTTTGCCATCCGTAACCCGGTGTATTGCGGAAAAATATTCATTCCCAAGTACAAAGAGGAAGAACGCCAATTCGTGAAAGGAGTACATGAGCCAATTATTTCCGAGGTCTTATACTACCAGGTACAAGATGTATTAGACGGCCGTAAACGATCATCTTACAAACCTAAAATCCTCACTAATGAGAATCTGCCGTTACGGGGATTCCTGATATGCCCGAAATGTGGCAAGCTATTAACCGGCAGTACTTCCAAAGGCCATACAAAATATTATACCTATTATCACTGTACTACGGGCTGTACCTGCCGGTTTAATGCCGATACTGTGAACAAAGAATTTGTGTATGAATTGAAGAAATTCATCCCCCGCCCGGAGGTGGAAGACTTATATAAAATAACTCTAACTGAGGCATGGTACGACCAGACCAGCCATGTAAAGGACGACCGTGTGCAAATATTGGAGCAGATCAGGGAACTGGAAAGCCGCTTATCGAATGCGCGAGATCTGGTAGCTTCTAAACAGATTGACCCGGCAGATTTTAGGGAAATGAAGTCCGATTATAACGGTAAACTGGAAAAGTTGGAAGCCAAATTAGCAGGATGCAACAACGACCATGTAGACTTTAGTGACTTGTTAAATATGGGATTGAAGAGCTTGTTCCGGCTGGATAGCATCTATGGAACAGGAGATACAGAGAAAAGAAGGGAGGTAATTAGTTCGATGTACCCGGAAAAATTGACTTTTGACGGAGATCGGCTTCGAACTACCCGTGTCAATGAAGCGGCCCGGCTAATATACAGTCTGGATAAGGGTTTGAGCGAAAATGAAAACAGGACAAACGGGAATAATTCCTATTTGTCCTGTCAAGTCGGGACGACAAGATTCGAACTTGCGACCCCTTGCACCCCATGCAAGTGCGCTACCGGGCTGCGCTACGTCCCGAACTCTCTGCTACGCACCGGGTTCCCCCAGCCATAGAATTTCAGGGTGGCGAAGGTATAGAAAAATTCTTTTTTAAGGAAAAAAATGTCATAACAAGGTCTTTTTCAGGCACCTTAACATTTTCTTGCAGCCTTTTACTCAATATTTGGCGCAATACTTGCGTTATATAGGTAACTACGAAAAAAGGATCTATAGTTATACTTCTACCAGTCTCATTTTTAGTGCTTAATATCTACTACCTCTGATCCATCATCCCTTTTTGTAAAACCGCCATAATTCCCATTTTATCACTAATTAAACTAGAATGAAAAAATTCTTGTTAGTGGCGATCTTTGCCCCTGCCTCTTATTTTGCACAGGCCCAATGGCATGTCAACCTGTTCGGTGGTTTTACCAATTATTTCGGGGATCTTCAGAGTAAGGCCTATACGACCCAGCAGGCGAATGCCGGCTTTGGCCTGGGGCTTCAGTATGATCTTTCCGGTCATTTCTCCGTCCTTTCCAATCTTACCTATGGTAAAATAGGAGCTGCCGACAGCTATGCCGCAAAGGCCGATCTGCGGGCCAGGAACCTCAGCTTTAAATCGAATATCTATGAGTGGAACCTCCTGGGGGAGTATAATTTGCTCGATCTGAATGAAAACCGGCTTACACCCTATGTTTTTGGAGGGATCGCCCTCTTTCATTTCAATCCCTATGCTATGGATACGCTGGGAAGAAAGGTCTTTCTCCGTCCCTTAAGCACGGAAGGGGAAGGATTGGCGCAGTACCCCACCCGAAAGCTGTATCAGGTGAACCAGTTCGCCCTTCCCTTCGGCGGCGGCGTCAAATTCAGGGTAACGGATAACGTAGTGATCGCCTACGAGATCGGGCTGCGCAAGACCTTTACGGATTACCTGGATGATGTCAGCAGCACTTATGTGGATCAGACGGCCCTGCTCAATGCCAGGGGCCCGAAAGCGGTGGAAATGGCCTATCGGGGCAACCAGGTGAAAGGGACCGCTACACCCGGCACCTACCCGGATGACGGCACGATACGAGGTAATCCCAAACATAAGGACTGGTATTATTTCTCCGGTATTCGGGTGAGCATCGCCCTCAATACGAATAGCATGTCTGCTCACCGGAGACATAATGGCGTTCTCGACTGTCCGAAAAAAGTTTATTAATAGGGGACCTTACCAACCTATTTCGCTGTGAAGTGTTTTATTTTTACATTTTGTAAATTGAAACACTCATCGAATGGCCTATCGTAACCAGCAGGAATTTATACAAGCATTGGAAAAGGCCGGGGAACTGGTGCGGATCAAGACCTTTGTCGATCCCAAACTGGAGATCGCCGAGATCACCGACCGTATCAGCAAGAGCGGAAATGGAGGGAAGGCCCTCCTGTTCGAAAATACCGGAACGGACTATCCCGTACTGATGAATGCTTACGGGAGCGAAAAAAGGATGTGTATGGCCCTGGGGGTAGAACATCTCAATGATGTGACCCGCGAAATAGAAAGCCTGTTCCACCTGCTCTCCAGCCCCAAAGAGAGTATTACCGATAAATTAAAGCTGCTCCCCAAACTGGGGCAGTTCGCCAGTTGGATGCCCAAAGTAAAGAAGGGCCGGGGTGAATGCCAGGAGATCGTACTGGCCACACCCGATATCGGCCTGCTCCCGGTGATCACCTGCTGGCCCAAGGATGGCGGTCCCTTTGTCACCTTGCCGATCATCCACACCAAAGATCCGAATACCGGCTCCCGCAACGTAGGCATGTATCGCATGCAGGTCTTCGGTCCCACGCTGACAGGGATGCACTGGCATAAGCATAAAGTAAGCGCCAAACACTTCTCCGAATATAAAAAGACGGGTAAAAGAATGCCCGTGGCCGTTGCCCTGGGCGGTGATCCCGCCTATGCGTACAGCGCCACCGCTCCGCTGCCGGAAAATGTCGATGAATATATGCTGGCAGGCTTCCTCCGCAAAAAGAAGGTGGAACTGGTGAAATGTATCACCCAGCCGGAGATCGAAGTCCCCGCCGATGCCGATTTTGTGATCGAAGGATACGTGGACCCCACGGAAGAATTGATCTGGGAAGGGCCTTTTGGCGATCATACCGGCTATTATTCTTTGCCGGACTGGTATCCCCGATTCCATATCACGGCGATCACCCACCGAAAAAATGCCGTTTATCCCGCCACGATCGTCGGCATCCCGCCACAGGAAGACGCCTGGTTGGGAAAAGCTACCGAACGCATCTTTTTGGCGCCCATTAAAATGACCCTTGTACCGGAGATCGTAGACATGGAAATGCCCGTCGAAGGCGTCTTTCATAACCTCGTCATCACCAAGATCCGGAAGGATTACGCAGGTCAGGGTCAAAAAGTGATGAATGCCATGTGGGGCGCAGGGCAGATGATGTTCAACAAGATCCTCGTCCTGGCGGACGGGGAGACCTCGATACAGGACTACCTGTCCCTGGCGCAAACCGTCTTCCGGAATCTTAACCCGGCTACCGATGTTTATTTTTCGCAAGGTCCCATGGATGTATTGGACCATAGCTGCAGCAAGATGGGGTTCGGCGGGAAGATGTGCATCGACGGAACGGCCAAGACAGAAGAAGAGACGGACGAAGAACAATATCAATTAAAAGAGTCCCGCTACGAACAGCTTTCCGAAACTGCCCTCCGAAGCAGGTGGCCGGAGATCACCGCCGCCAACCTGTCGCTTTTGAAGAAAGGCATCCCCTGTATCCTCCTTTCAGTGAGGAAGGACAGGCCCGGACATATCCGGGAGCTGCATGAAGCTTTTTGTGAACAGCCGGAGGTCGAAGGGATCAAAATGATCCTTTATGTGGAGCAGACGGTGGATGCACATGATCTGCCTATCGCGCTGTGGAGGTTCTGCAATAACCTCGATCCCCGAAGGGACAACCTGCTTAGCCAGAAAAGATCGCAGATCGACGCGCAAAAGAAATTCGCCTGTTTAGGGCTGGACGGTACCCGGAAGACAAAAGAATTCGATAATTTCCAGCGGGACTGGCCCAATATTATCGTCGCAGACGACCCAACGATCCGGGCGGTGGATGAAAAATGGGCGAGCCTGGGATTAGGGGCTTTCCTTTCTTCTCCTTCGCTGAAGTTCAAGGACCAGGTATATGGAGATGAAGCCGTCGTATCCTCCGATCTGTTAAAGGAAGAGACCCTCTCAACACTAAAATAACCACATCGTGAAAAAAGCATTCCTATTCTCTGCCGGCTTATTAACTGCCAGCCTGGTGTTTGCCCAGTCGGCACATACTTTATTGTGGAAGATCTCCGGCAAGGGGCTGGCGAGGCCGTCCTACCTCTTTGGTACCATGCATGTCCTTTGTGCAGAAGATGCGCAGCTTAGCGAGAGTCTGAAATCCGTCATCTCCAATTGCGATGAAGTCTATTTCGAGATCAAGCTGGATGATATGGGCGATCTCATGGGCGCCATGAAGTATATGCGTATGAATGACAGTAAAAAACTGTCGGACCTGATGACCTCCGAAGAATACCAGAAGGTCAAGCATTATTTCGCCCAGCATGCTTCCATGCTGCCCTTTGGAATGCTGGAGCGATTCAAGCCCCTGCTGATCAGCAGCCTCATCGAGGAAGAAGGACTGGCCTGTAAAACGACCAATGGGATGGAATTGATGATCATGAAAGAGACCTCCCCCGTCAATAAACCTATAAAAGGGCTGGAGACGATGGAATTCCAGGCCGGGCTGTTCGACAGCATCCCCTATGAGAAACAGGCCCGGGATCTGCTAAATTATATCGACAGTGCGGATGAATATAAAAAGATGACCCTGCAACTGGCCGAAGTATACCGTAACCAGGATCTTGATAAGATCGATGAATTAAGTAAGAAGGGCGATCCGGGTATGGATGGGTATATGGATCTTTTGCTATATGACCGCAACCGGAAATGGGCCAAGGCGCTGGCGCCTCTTCTGCGCGGGAAATCGCTGCTGATAGCGGTCGGGGCTGCACACCTCCCGGGTGACCAGGGAGTGATCAATCTGCTGAGAAAGGCGGGCTATACGGTGACCCCGATGAAGAATCAACCCCCGCCAAGGGCAGGGGCTGAAAGTTTATAATCTTTCCAGGCTGCTGAAGAAGAAGTCGCCTTCGATCTTTGCATTCTCATCGCTATCACTGCCGTGAATAGCGTTCTCGCCTACGGAAGCCGCGAATAGTTTGCGAATAGTGCCTTCGTCCGCCTTGGCAGGATCGGTAGCTCCGATCAGTTTGCGGAAATCGGCTACGGCATTGTCTTTTTCAAGGATGGCGGCGATAATGGGGCCGCTGCTCATGAAATCCACCAGTTCACCATAAAAAGGCCTTGCTTTGTGCACGTCATAGAACTGCCCGGCTTTCTCTGCGGATAGTTTAGTCAATTTGAGTGCTACCACGCGAAAACCGCTCTTGGTGATCTTGTCGATGATGGCGCCGGAATGCCCTTTGGAAAAGGCGTCTGGCTTGATCATGGTAAAAGTTCGATTGCTCATATTTCCATTCATTTTTGGCTTGCAAATGTAGGGAGAAAACGTGATTTGGGATTTGGATTTTTATTATGCAACTTTGCAGCCGTTTTAATATGAATGCAATACAGGAAATATACCCCTTACTGAGCCAGGCCAGGAAATCGGTCATCGTCATGCACCAGAAGCCGGACGCGGACGCGATGGGCTCTTCCCTGGGGCTTTTTCATTTCCTGGAGCAACTGGGTCATGCCACGACGGTGATCTCGCCTACCAATTGGGCGGAATGGCTGAAATGGATGCCCGCTTGTTTTGGAGTGATCGATTATGAATACAGCACGGAGAAGGCCAATGCGGTACTGGATCAGGCCGATTGGGTCTTCTGCCTGGATTTCAATACGCTGTCCCGGACCCGGAGCATGGCCGGCAAACTAAAGAAATTGTCCTGCGTGAAGATCCTGATCGATCATCATCAGCAGCCGGAAAGCGAAAGCTTCACCTATGGGGTGAGCGATACCGGAAAGAGTTCCACCGCGGAAATGATCTACGACCTCATCGTCGATTCGGGTCATGCGGATAAGATCAACAAGGAGGTCGCCGCCTGTCTCTATGCCGGCGTCATGAGCGATACGGGGTCTTTTCGTTTTCCCGGGGCATCGGCCGCGGTTCACCGCATGGTAGCGGCGTTGAAGGAAACGGGGCTCAACCATACGAAGATCCATGAGCACCTGTTCGATAATTTCCTGGAGAACCGCCTGCGGTTCACGGGATATGTCCTTCAATCGCGCATGGATATCTTTTACGAGCATAATGCGGCCCTAATCTCTATTCCCTGGAAGGACCTCGTACGCTATGAGATCAAGACGGGAGATACGGAAGGGCTGGTCAATTATCCCCTGTCGATCAAGGGTATTAAAATGGCTGCCCTGATCGTCGACCGGGATGAAGAGGTAAAATGCTCCTTTCGCAGTAAAGGGGATTTTGACGTGAACACCTTCGCCCGCAAATATTTCGAGGGGGGAGGCCATTACAATGCCGCAGGCGGGCGCAGCAGCGATACGCTGGAGCGAACGGTACAGCGATTTATCAGCGCCATGAAAGAGAATTCGTCACAACTACAATAATCAATAACAATTAAGAATGAAAAACATTTCGTTGTATCTGTTTGCCGTCATAGCCTTATTCGGCGCAAGTTGCACCAACCAGGGTTTTAAAAAGACAAAAAGCGGTCTTATGTATAAGATCACTTCCGATGGAAAGGGACAGCCTGCCAAAAAAGGCGAGTTCCTTAAATTGAACGTGATCGAAAAAATACGGGATTCCGTCATCCTCGATACGAAGACAAGCATGCCTGCCTATATCCGGGTGGATAGCTCAAGAGGGGATTACAGCCCCGGAGAAATCTTCGGCCTGCTTCGTAAAGGTGATAGCGCCGTTGTCGTTCAATTGGCCGATACCCTGGCGCGCAAGTATGGTCAATTGCCTCCTTTCATCAAGAAGAAGGATAAGATCACCATTATCTTCAAAGTAGTGGAAGTATTCCCTACAGAAGAAGCCGTGACCGCTGACCGGAACAAGGAAGTCGAGAAGGAAAAAGAAGCAGCCGTCAGTATGAGGCCCGCAGAGATCAAGGCGGTGGAAGAATACCTGGCCAGCAATAAGATCAATGCAGAGAAGACCGCTAAGGGAACCTATGTGCTGGTAAAGTCAGTTGGCGAAGGCCCCCAGGCTGATTCCGGCATGCAGGTGTCTGTGCGTTACACCGGAAAAGCCTTCCCTTCAGGAAAGGTATTCGAATCCAATGTGCCCGGTGCAGAAGGCAACAAAGGAAATAACGAGCCGCTGAAGTTTGTAATTGGAACGGGAGCGATGATCCAGGGTATGGACGATGGCGTGCGTAAATTTAAGAAAGGCGGCAAGGGTACTTTGTACGTTCCGGCCTTCCTCGCTTACGACCAACAGCCCGGTCCGAGCCGCAAGCCCTTCGAGAACCTGATCTTCGAGATCGAAGTCATCGATGTAACGACTGCTCCGGCAGCCCCCACGGGCCCCATGATGCCGAACATGCCTCAACAAGGCAATCCCCAGCAGCATTAACAGAACAATAGAAAGGTATAGTATATACAAGCAAGCGCGCTGATCAGCGCGCTTGCTCTTTTTTATAGGCTTCCAGGAGGCTTACCGCCTGCTTTGCTTCTTTGGGATCATGCACCCGCAGGATCGCGGCCCCGTTCAGGAGGGCGAGGGTATGGAGTACCGTAGTCCCGTTCAGGGCTTCTTCCACGGGTATGCCCAGGGTCTTATAGATAAAGGATTTCCGGGATAAACCAATGAGGATCGGCCGATCGCAGATCTTAAAGGCGGAGAGTTCTTTTAGCAATTGAAAATTATGACCGGCATTTTTTGCAAAGCCCAGCCCGGGGTCCAGGATCACATCATGGATACCTGCCTTGCGGCAATCCTCCATTCTCCGGATAAAATAATCCAATACCTCCTTCGTTACATTTTCATAAACGGCTTCCTTATTCATCGTACCCGGCCTTCCCTTCATATGCATGCATACATAGGGAACCCCCAGTCGTCCCACGGTGTCGAGCATCTGCTCATCCAGGGAACCTCCGCTGATATCGTTCACGAGGGAAGCGCCCGCCTCTACGGCCTCCCGGGCCAGTTGTGCATACCAGGTATCCACGGACAGCAGGATGCCAGGGAAAGTCGTTCGTAAGGCTTCGATCGCTCTGAGTACCCTGTCCGACTCTTCCTCCAGGCTTAGTTCCGTGGCGCCGGGACGGGTGCTCTGTCCCCCGATATCCAGCAGGTCCGCGCCTTCCCGGATCATTTTTCCTGCCTGCTGCAGGATGCCTTCGATGTCCATAAACCGGCTGCCCTCATAAAAGGAGTCCGGGGTGACATTGATAATGCCCATAATGAGCGGCTTATCCACCTCCAGTAATTTACCCCTGACATTCAGCGTGAACATTCTTCTTTATCTTTACATTTGAGCAGTAAAAATCAGCAATAAAATTGAAAATAGCAGAAATACCCCTAATGACCCATACGAATCAGCAATACGACGAGGCCGTTCAGGGATGCAAAGACATCTTTCTCAAAAAAACAAAGGATTACGGTACTTCCTGGAGAGTGTTGCGGATCATTTCCATTGCCGACCAGTTATTCATCAAAGCCCAACGGATACGCACCCTGCAACAGACCCTTGAACAAAGGGTGGGAGAGGACCGGACCGGAGAGTTCATAGCGATGGTGAATTACGGGGTGATCGGGCTCATTCAACTATCCCTCGATAACGACAACCTGGAAGAAATGCCTGCGAGGGAAGTGGAAAAATGGTATGACGATAAGATTGCGCTGGCAAGGGTCACGATGCTGGATAAGAATCACGATTATGGAGAAGCGTGGCGGGAGATGGGACAGGAAAGTTTTGTCGACCTGATCCTCATGAAATTGCTGCGCGTACGGCAGATCCTGGCCAATGAAGGAAAAACCCTGATCAGCGAAGGGATCGATGCCAATTTTATCGATATCATCAATTATTCCCTGTTTGCCCTGATCCTGATAAAAGAAGGCAAGCACAAAGGATAGAATCATTCATTATGAAGAGCCTAATAAATATCGCCCGTATCATCGTCGGAGTTCTGTTCATCTTCTCTGGTCTTGTAAAAGCCGACGACCCCCTGGGACTTAGTTATAAGATGCAGGAGTTCTTCGAGGTGTGGAATTTTCACTGGCTGGACAATTATACCCTGGCTTTTTCCCTGATCATGATCGTGTTCGAGATCGTGGCCGGGGTAGCGATCCTCCTGGGCTGGCGTATGAAGCTCTTCAGTTGGCTGCTGTTATTGCTGATCATCTTCTTTACTTTCCTTACCGGGTATGCGTATTTATCGGGGAAAGTGAGAGAATGCGGTTGTTTCGGCGATTGTATCCCGCTGACCGCAGGGCAGTCGTTCACGAAGGATCTCATCCTTCTCTTCCTGATCCTTTTCCTTTTCTTTTCGCAGCAAAAGATCCGGCCGCTGGTGTCGGGGGTGGCGAGTATCGCCCTTCTTGTCCTGGCCACGATCCTGTCCATCGCTTTTCAATGGCATGTGCTGGTACATTTACCGGTGGTGGATTGTCTTCCCTACCGGGTCGGCGCCAATATCCCGGAGAAAATGAAAGCGCCTGCCGGCTCGATCCCCGATAGCACCGTTATCAGTTTTGTTTATGAAAAGAAAGGACAGAAAATAGAATTTACCGCCGATAAGTTCCCGAAGGATTTTGATGAGTCGTATAAATATGTGAGCCGCTACGATAAGATCATACGAAAGGGAAATGCAGAGATCCCTATCAAGGATTTCGCCCTTGTCACGGGTGATGGTGTCGACAGTACCCAGGTCCTGTTGCAGGAAAAAGGGAATAAACTCTTTCTTTTCACCCGGGGGATTTCCGAAGCCTCTCCTTCCTGGAACAAGGAATTCAGCCTGATCCTTACCATGGCCAAGGCGAAAAAGATCCCCCTGTATTTTATCACTTCCGATTATGAAGGCGTAAAGTCCTGGGTCGAAAAGCAGGGGATCGCCGGAGATGTCGTCCTGTTGAAATGCGATGCGACGGCTATCAAAACGGCCGCCCGCGCCAACCCTGTCCTTTACCTCGTGAAGAAAGGGACGATCCTGGATAAATGGAGCTATGCGGATCTTGAAAGGGCCCTGCCGCAGGTGAATGCATTGCCGGAAAATATAAATCCGCATGAAGCCCTTAACCAGGCCGATAGCACTAAATGATAAGATACTTCATAAGAAAGGCTTTCTACGGCTTGCTGGTCATGCTGGGTGTCGTCGTCGCCGTATTCTTTCTCTTCCAGGGTTTTGGGGACCCCTCCCGGCTCGTCATGGGACAAAGGGCGGATGCCGCCACGCAGGAGAATATCCGGAAAGAACTCTACCTGGACCAGCCTCGCTGGAAGCAGTTCGTTCTTTATATCAATGATGTTTCTCCCATCGGCATTCATTCAAAGGAGGAGATCGAACAGAAAAAACTCCGGGGATGGTTTATCGGAGGGCAGACAAAGATCGGGTTGAAATGGCCCTACCTGCGTCGCTCCTACCAGACCAAAAGAGAGGTCGGGACCGTGCTGATGGAAGCGTTACCGGGTACGATCCTGCTTGCGATCGCCGCCATGATCATCGCCACCGTATTCGGGATCCTGCTGGGTGTCATCGCCGCCGTTAAAAAAAATACCTGGATGGATACGTCGGCGATCCTGGCAAGCGTGCTGGGTATTTCCGCGCCCTCTTTCTTCATGGGGATCGTCATCGCCTATCTTTTTGGGTTCCTGTTGAGTCCTTACACCGGGCTGCACATGACCGGTAGTCTCTTCGATACCGACCCATTCGCGGGAAGGCAATTACAAATCCGCAACCTGCTGCTGCCCGCCATTACCCTGGGCATCCGGCCGCTGGCCATCATCGCACAACTGACGCGGGGATCCCTGCTCGACACCCTGGACCAGGATTATATACGAACGGCCTATGCCAAAGGGCTGAGCCGGAGAACGGTGGTACGGAAGCATGCCCTTCGGAATGCGCTAAACCCGGTGATCACCGCTATTACGGGATGGTTTGCGGAATTGCTGGCCGGCGCTTTTTTCGTGGAATATATTTTCGGGTGGAAGGGTATCGGAAAGGTCACCGTCGATGCCCTGGAGAAACTGGATTTCCCCGTGGTCATGGGGTCGGTATTGATCTCTTCTTTTTTCTTTATCGTGATCGGTCTGCTCGCCGATCTGCTGTACGGGCTGGTCGATCCAAGAGTAAGGACTACTTGATCACGACTTCCTTGATCACTTTTTCTCCCAGCGCCTCATTGACGCGCTGAATGATCTTTTCTTTCTGGTAGAGTAATTCCTGGCGGAGGGGGGCGATCGACGTATTTACATAGAGGGTCTGTCCGTGGATCTGGATCTTATCGGTGTAGCGGGCCACTGTCTTGCCCATGATCTGCTCCCAGACCTCCTCGATCTGCAAAGCCTGGATGGATCCCTTCAACTGGCTTTGGTTGAGGAATTTCTTTAAAGCATCTCCTAATGAATATTCACCCATGCCTGCAATTTAGGAAAAGCTTTGACAGCAGCCATCAAAATAAGGGAACCGATCAGGATCCACCCGATGGAACCCAGGCAGCCTTTACCCGATACCTGCTTTTTCATGTCGGGGGAGAGTACCTCTTCGTCCAGTTCGGGGTCTTTTGATAAGGCCTCGGCGGCTTTCTCCCGGATCTCTTCCCGGGTCCGATATTCAGGCTCTATCCCGGTGATGAGTTCATAGCCGGCATCGCAAATGATCCATTCCAGGTTGCCAAAGAACAAGGGTTCACCATCCTGCTGCTGCTCGACCCGGATCGATTTCTTCAACATTTCCGCGGCAAAGAGGCGGAGTCCTTCTTTATTGGCTCTAATAGTACCATAGTCCCCTGTGCGATCGACGGTGAAGGCAAAATAGGCTTTTGCAGGATCATTTGTTTGTTCGAGAGATTGAATGGTCAAATCCAGATCGGATGGCATAGCTGTTAGTTTATTTCTGCATCGGTTGAGTAAATAAATGTAAAGTATTTTAGCAGATCTTAAAACTTTTCTTAATAAGATTTGTGAGTGATGAGTGGCCGCCTTCGCGTGGCGCTTCGTCGGCCGAGTGAGTAGTGAGTCTCCTTCGCCAAGGCTACGGCGACCAAATAGGGGTCCGGGTGAGTGGGTAGTCGCTATAACCGGATGATCTGGCAGGGTATGGAGAGTTTGTCGAGTTCCTGGCGGATACGGCCGGCATGCGTATCCGTTATAAAGACCTGTCCTTTATCCCTTATGCAGACGCGGTCCAGGAGATTGTGCATACGCTGTTCGTCTAGTTTTTCAAAAACATCGTCCAGGAGCAGGAGGGGAGGGAAGCCCTTGGCTTGTTTGAGGGTTTCGTATTCCGCCAGTTTTAACGCAAAGAGAAGGCTTTTCCGCTGTCCCTGGGAGGCGATGGTCTTAAAAGGCTGTCCCGCGAAACCGATGTCGAGTTCATCCTTATGAATACCTCCGCCCGTCCTTTGCAAGAGCAGGTCCTTTTCCCGGAACTGATGCAACACATCCCGGAAAGAATGCCGGAGCAACTGGCTCTCATACAGCAGTTCAACGGGCTCCCCGGCGCCGGCGATCTGCGTATATAATTCTTTTACCAGGGGCAGGAGCCGCTGCAGGAAGGAATGTCGTTGTTCGAAAAGGAAGTTCCCGGGCCTGGCCAGTTGTTCGTCGTATACATCCAGGAGGCTATGATCCTGTTGTCTTTTGTCCGACTGGGATTTGAGGTAACTATTCCGTTGTTGCAGGATCCTGTTGTATTCGATGAGGTGCTGCAGGTAGCCCGCATCCAACTGGGACAAGAGCGCATCCAGGTAACGACGGCGTTCTTCGCTGCCTCCTGTAATGATCTGCACGTCGTCCGGGGCAATGATCACGCAAGGGAAACGACCGATATGCTGTGAAAATTTTTCGTAGGGCTCGCCGTCCAGCGAGAATTCTTTTTTCCCCGTCTCGCGAAGGATGCAGACCACCCGGAGAGGGGACGCTTCTTTTTCAAAATGGCCTTCGATGCGAAAGCCGGAAGCACCTTTGTGCACATTCAACTGATCGGACTTCGTGAAATAGCTTTTCGTAAAACAGAGATAATAAATAGCGTCCAGCAGATTGGTCTTGCCCACTCCGTTATTGCCGCAAATGCCCACGATCCTTTCGTCAAAGCGGAAAGAATCCTGGCGGTAATTTTTGAATTGTACGAGTGATATTTCTTTCAGTAAAAGCAAATGTTTCTATGGGTGTGCGTCTCTGTTCGCATTCGTGCGCAAGTTCACGAAAATCCCGCTGGTTTAATAAAAATGGGATATTTTTGTTTCAAACACGCTCAATGAGAAAGGTATACGCTATTTTTTTAATGGCCATCATTTTTTTGCCTTGCCTGGTCTCTGCCCAGGAAGAGCCGCTGGACACTTCCATGATCCGCCGCATTCGCGAAGAGGGGCTCAATCATTCCCAGGTCAAAACGATCGCTCATTATATTACGGATGTCTCCGGCTCGCGGCTGACCAATTCACCGGGATTCCATCGTTCGGCCGACTGGGTCGTTGCTACGCTGAAGCAATGGGGACTCAGCAAGGCACAGACCGAAGCATGGGGGGAATTTGGCTATGGCTGGTCCGTTGAGAAATCTTACGCGGCCATGAAAGCGCCGTATTATTCCGGTTTTATCGCGTATCCCGCTCCCTGGAGCGGTAGTACAAAAGGAATGGTGTCGGCTCCCGTATTCCTGATGGAGAAGAATGACAGCGCCTATATCGCACAGCATTTGAATCAACTAAAGGATCATATCCTCCTCTATAAAAACCCCGACAGCGCCCTGGCCGGCGCTTTTAAAGCAGATGCCAGCCGATTCTCCGACAGCGCCCTGGCGGCGATCGGGGATATGTATATGCTTTCGCCGGAGATGCTTAAATTCTTTATGCCGGTGATCGCGAAAATGGCCCTGGTGAAAAAGATGATCGGCACCAGCGGAGCGATCGCCATCCTTGAAATGAGCCGCGGCGCCCGTGACGGTACGGTGTTCGTGGATGGATTTGGCGGGTACCGAAAAGGCGATCAGCCGACCCTGCCCGATCTCATCGTGGCGAAGGAAGATTATCTCAGGATGGAAAGGCTCCTGGAGGGTGGCACGGAAGTGAAGGTCGATCTCGATGTCCAGACCAAATTATATACGGATGATCTGCAGGGGCATAATGTACTGGGAGAGATCCCGGGCACGGACCCCAGCCTGAAAGAAGAAGTGGTCATGCTGGGAGGCCACCTGGATTCCTGGCAGGCTGCCACCGGCGCTACCGACAACGGGGCGGGCTGTATCGTGGCCATGGAAGCCATCCGCATCCTGAAGACCCTGGGTATCCATCCTAAGAGGACGATCCGGATCAGCCTTTGGGATGGGGAAGAAGAAGGATTGCTGGGCTCTTTCGGGTATGTGAAGAAGCATTTCGGCGACCCCATCGATATGAAACTCAAGCCCGAACAGGCAAAGATCTCCGCATATTATAACCTGGACAACGGGACCGGCAAGATCCGGGGCATCTTCGCCCAGGGAAATGCGAAAGTGACGCCCATCTTTAAAAAATGGCTGGAGCCTTTTGCGGACCTTGGGGCAACCACGGTGACGATGCACAATACGGGCTCGACGGATCATCTTTCCTTTGATGCGGTGGGGATCCCGGGCTTCCAGTTCATCCAGGATCAGATCGATTATGAATCCCGCACGCACCATTCCAATATGGATACCTACGACCATTTGCTGCCCGAGGACTTGAAACAGGCCGCTACCATCCTGGCCGCCTTTGTCTATCATACGGCCATGCGGTCGGAAATGATGCCCAGAAAGCCATTGGGAAAACCTCAGAAGTTCCTGTTTGACGGTCTGTTATAGGAAAAAAGGCCCAGGCGGGTAAATCCTGGGCGGGAAACGAAAATATTCCTTTTTCCCCCGTATATTTGCCCCCGCTCTGACCGGGTTCCGGCGGGGGAAACCTCAAATTTTTAGACAAGTGGCCACCAAGTTTTCAAAAGAGACCTACCTGTATTGGTATGAATTAATGCAACTCATCCGCCAGTTTGAGTTGATGGCAGAGGAAAAGTATAAGATGGAAGGTAAGATCCGCGGTTTCTTCCATGCCTATATCGGGCAGGAAGCGATCGCCGCAGGTTGTATGACCGCCACCAAGCCGGACGATCCCTTTATTACCGCCTATCGTGACCATGGCCTGGCCTTATCCAAGGGCGTTAGCGCCAATGCCTGTATGGCCGAATTATACGGGAAGGCGACGGGCGCTGCAAAAGGAAAAGGCGGCAGCATGCACTTTTTCGGAGTAGACGTAAAATTCTTCGGAGGCCACGGGATCGTGGGCGCACAGATAGGAACAGGAGCAGGTCTTGCTTTTGCGGAAAAATACAAAGGCACCGACAATGTCTGTCTGACCTTTTTCGGGGATGGCGCCGCCCGCCAGGGAATGTTGCATGAGACCTTTAACCTGGCGATGTTATGGAAGCTGCCGGTGGTCTTTATTTGCGAGAATAACAATTACGCGATGGGAACGTCCATCGAAAGGACTTCCAATGTCGTGGATATCTATAAACTGGCCGACGCCTACGAAATGCCCGGCGACAGCATCGATGGGATGAGCCCCGAAGCCGTTCATGACGGAGTGGCCCGCGCCATAAAAAGGGCCCGGCAGGGCGATGGTCCTACCTTACTGGAAATTAAGACCTACCGCTATAAGGGTCATTCGATCTCCGATCCCCAGAAATACCGTACCAAGGAAGAAGTGGAAGAATACAAGGCGAAGGACCCGATCCAGATGGTGCTGAGCACGATCCTTACCAAGAAATTCGCTACGCAGGACGAGATCGATGCCATCAATAAAAGAGTGAATGCCACCGTTACCGGGTCCGTGAAATTTGCGGAGGAGTCTCCCTGGCCGGATGACAGCGAGGTACTCAAGGATGTATATATGGACAAGAACTATCCGTTCATCGTGGATTAGCAGACCTGTGACAACGCCCGGGCGACCAGGCGTAGAATATTTTAAATAAATCAAAAAAGACAAATAAAACAGTATGTCAGAGATCAAACACCCGGCCCACCTGGAAAATGAAAAGAACCCGGTAGATCAGTTCCAACATGCCTGGGACAGGTACGGCAAGAAAGCCAGTTATGCTTTATTGGTGATCATCCTGATCGTGGGCGGATGGCTGGGATATAAGTATATGGTGAGCGAGCCCAATGAAAAGAAGGCCGTTGAAGCGATGTTCCGCGCGGAAGAGTATTATCGTTTGGATTCCGCCAAACTTGCATTGAACGGGGACAATGTGAATGCAGGCTTCCTGAAGATCATTTCCAAATACGGCGGGACCAAGGCCGGTAACCTGGCGAGCTTTTATGCCGGTAGCTGTTACCTGAAATTAGGCGACTTCAACAATGCGGTCAAATACCTGAAGGATTTCTCGACCCCCGTCAAGCAGGTCCAGGTAAGGTCTTATGGCTTGTTGGGAGATGCTTATTCCGAATTGAACAAGAAGGAAGAAGCCGCCAGTGAATATAAGAAGGCAGGTACTTCTTTTGAAAAGGACGATCTTTTCTCCCCCGAATATCTTTTCCGTGCAGGCTACCTGTATGAGAGCATGGGGAAGAAACAGGAAGCGATCGACATGTACCAGATCATCAAGGATAAATATCCTACGACGCAAAGAGGATATGATATTGATAAATACCTGGCCAGGCTCGGAGTGATCGCTAAATAGGATCTCCGATCGGAGCAGGAGGAATTTTTATACTTATGGCAGAGATCAGCAATAGCAATTTATTACAGACAGGTACAGGCATCCAAAACGCACAGGATGCCTGTGTCGTTGTTATACGCACCGAATGGAACGCTGCGATCGTAGGGGCCCTGGAAGAAGGCTGCGTCCGGGTGCTGACGGAAGCCGGGGTGGGATGCAAGGTCATAACGGTACCGGGCGCTTTTGAGATCCCCTTTGCCATTAAGGCCTACTATGAAGTGCATAAATACAAGGACGATCGCCCGCATGCCTTTGTAGCCCTGGGCTGCGTATTGCGCGGGGATACCCCCCATTTTGAATATGTATGCAAGGCGGTTACCGACGGTATCCTCCAGTTAAACCTCAGTCTTCCCATCCCCACTATTTTCGGCGTGCTGACGGTGGACAACCAGCAACAGGCGGACGAACGGATCGGTGGCCGGCATGGTCATAAAGGAGAAGAAGCGGGGATCACGGCCATGAAGATGGTCTCTTTGGTAAAAACATTTAAAACTCCCACCTGACCCTGACAGTCCAGTTATTTATACCGTGTTTTGTCGATCAACTCTACCCGCAAACGGCTTTTAATATGGTAAAAGTGCTGGAGAAGGCCGGTGTCACGGTGAAATACAATTCCAATCAGACCTGTTGTGGCCAACCTGCTTTCAACGCGGGTTTCCGGGATGAAGCCCGGGAGGTATGCTCCAAGTTCATCCAGGATTTTCCGGGTACGGACCCGATCGTAGTACCGAGCGCTTCCTGCACGGGCTTCGTAAAGAACTATTATCCCACCCTGTTCGATAATTCCTCCTTCCACAACCCGGTAAAGGAGCTGCAAAAAAGGATCTTTGAATTTTCGGACTTCCTGGTGAATACATTGGGGATCGAGGATACGGGCGCCACCCTGAATGGAAAGGCCACCTATCATGATTCCTGTGCCGCGCTGCGGGAATGCAAGATCAAAGAAGAACCTCGTAAGCTGCTGGCGAAGGTAAAGGGCCTGGAGTTGATCGAAATGAAAGATAATGAGACCTGTTGCGGATTCGGAGGCAGCTTTGCCGTTAAATTCGAATCGATCTCTATCGCGATGGCCGATCAGAAAGTCAATAATGCCCTGGAGACAGGCGCCGATTATATCATCTCTACCGATCTTTCCTGCCTGATGCACCTGGACGGGTATATCCGTAACAAGGGCTATAAGATACAAACGATGCATATCGCCGATGTGCTGGCGAATCATTAGACATCCGGATTTAGGACTTGCCTGGATTTACCACTTACTTAAAAAAATGATCCGCCGGGAGGATGGAGGCGGATCACTGGCATGCATTTTCTACAATGCAGGGACGAATCTTTACAAAAACGGGTTAAAAAGGAGGGGGCAAAAAAATAAGACCACCCGAATTACCTTTGTAATCGGATGGTCTTGACCCTTAAAACAACCTGTCGCAAGCGTTAAATAGGGTAAAAACCAGGCCTTATATCAACATACGTAATCCGGTAACGCCTGGATTTAAAAAAAGCAACTTTTTTTTCAAAAAGCTGCTTTTGGACCTGGTCTGCGATTCAGGGTGTTGGAAATCAAGTAACTATGGCAGCTTATGGAGGGAGAATGGGCGAGTTCTGCCGTGCCATTCCCCGTTTGGATCTTTTCAGCCAGCGCTTTGGAATCCAGACGACCGGAGACCACGGGTAGGTAAGGATGCCGGTCAGTTTGGCCTTATTTTCGGGTTTAACGAAAGTTTCGACCGTGCCTTGGGGCAGTTTGTCGAAGGCTTCATTTCGTACCATGTAACCAACAGGAATAGATACGATAGATCGTTAAACTATGGATTTCGGTATTTGAAATATTTATTCCATCCTGCCTTTATCGGGTAAATTGTAATTTCGGTGCGGAGTATTTTTAAACACACTATTATATGGCATATTGGCTTGTTAAATCGGAACCCTCCGCGTATAGCTGGGAACAACTCGAAAAGGATAAACAGACCCAGTGGACGGGTATCCGCAACTATGCCGCCCGCATTCATCTTCGGGCGATGAAGAAAGGTGACCAGGTCTTTTACTATCATAGCAATGAGGGAATGGAGATCGTCGGGATCGCAAAGGTGGTAAAGGAAGCTTACCAGGATCCAACCACGGATGATGATCGTTGGGTGGCCGTGGACCTGAAATTCTTCCGAACCCTTAAAAAGCCCGTATCCCTTGCACAGATCAAAGTACATAAGGAATTAGCCAGTATGGCCCTCGTGCGGCTGGGTCGCCTTTCCACACAGCCGGTGACGGAAAAGGAATGGGAGGCCGTTCTGAAAATGGCCGGGGAGAAGTAGCTCGTCTCTATCGGGTAATGCACCCGCATCATGTTTTAACAATTTGTTGGGAATCTTTTCAAGGGTTTCGGGAATCAATGGATATCCCGGGACCTTTTTTCTTTTTGCGGCATTATGTAAAAATAGTGACCCGCGCATCTCAATAAAAACTCACTCAACAAAACCATTTAACCATGAAATCGTTCACACCGATTGCAATGGCAGCAGGGCTGCTCCTGCTTTCTATTGCCTGTAACAATCAGAGAATAGGGAAGGTCGCGCCTTCTAATATGGACAGAACAAATTATACCGCGCCAAAGGTCTTGCAGGATGAAAAAGCCGCACCGATAGCAACGCATGTTGTTCCTGTACTGAAAGAAAAAAAGGAAAATGAACCGGCCGAGGTCGAATTTAACAGAGAAGGGTATGCGCACATCGAAGAGAACCGTTTCCTAAAGGCAAAACAGGAACCCCTCTCCACCTTTTCCATCGATGTAGATGCGGCCTCCTACAGCAATGTACGCCGGTTTATTCAACAAGGCGCACTGCCTCCCGCCGGCGCAGTCCGCATCGAAGAGATGATCAATTATTTTGATTACCAGTATCCACAACCTGAAGCAGGTGAGCCCTTCTCCGTCAATACCGAACTATCGGCCTGTCCCTGGAACCCGGAGCACAAGCTCGTCCTCATCGGTCTTCAAGGGAAGGAGTCTCCCGTCGATGAGCTGCCTGCGGCTAACCTGGTGTTCCTGATCGATGTTTCCGGCTCGATGAATGAGCCCAACAAATTACCGCTGGTAAAGACTTCCCTGAAGATGCTGACCACACAGCTAAGGGACAAGGATCGCGTCTCGATCGTCGTCTATGCCGGTAATGCGGGACTGGTATTACCTTCGACCAGCGGCAAGGATAAACAAAAGATCAAGGATGCCATTGACAACCTGGAGGCGGGCGGTTCGACGGCTGGTGGAGAAGGGTTGGCACTTGCCTATAAGGTAGCCCAGGGGAATTTTATCAAGGGAGGGAACAATCGGATCGTCCTGGCTACCGATGGAGATTTCAATGTCGGACCCAGCAGTGATGACGAATTGGTGAGAATGATCGAAAAGGAAAGGGAGACTGGTGTTTTCCTGAGCGTCCTTGGTTTTGGAATGGATAATTACCAGGATGATAAGATGCAGCAGTTGGCGGATAAGGGGAATGGCAATCATTCTTATATCGACAATAGTAATGAAGCCCGGAAAGTGCTGGTGAAAGAATTTGGCAGCACCTTATTTACCATTGCGAAGGATGTCAAGATACAGGTGGAGTTCAACCCGGCAAAAGTGCAGGCTTACCGGTTGATCGGATATGAGAACCGGGCATTGGCCGCGGAAGATTTTAATAATGACAGGAAGGATGCGGGCGAGCTGGGTTCTGGCCACCGGGTAACGGCCTTGTATGAGATCATCCCGGTAGGAGTAAAGGATACCTTTACGAATGCTGTGGATTCACTGAAATACCAGACGAAACGGGATCTGGCCGACCACTCATCCCAGCACGAATGGATGACGATCAAGCTGCGCTATAAACAACCGGATGGGGATGTCAGCCGGCTGCTCTCGCGAACGGTCAGTGGCGAGGCGATCCATTTGGATGCAACTTCTCCGAATTTCAGATTTGCTTCAGCAGTGGCCGAGTTTGGATTGTTGTTGCGGAACTCGGCATTTAAGGAGCAGTCCAACTGGCAGCAGGTGCTTTTATTGGCCAGGGAAGCGAAGGGAGCTGACAGTGACGGATATCGCAGTGAATTTATCGGGCTGGCCGAGACGGCGGGGGCATTGACTGTGACGAAGGGGGAGGTGTCGGGAGTTTTACCTATTTTGCGCAAATGAAACCTACGGGTGAAAAGAAACGACTGGTGATATTGACGGGCGCCGGTATCAGCGCAGAGAGCGGTCTGAAGACCTTTCGTGACAGCGATGGGTTATGGGAGGGCTATGAGGTGACGGAGGTGGCTACTCCGCGTGGCTGGCGCAAAGACCCTGCTTTGGTGCTGGACTTCTATAATATGCGGCGGCGGGATGTCGCGGGCGCCCGCCCCAATGAGGCTCATTTGGGACTGGCGGAGCTGGAAAAGGATTTTGACGTGCAGATCATTACCCAGAACATCGACGATCTGCATGAGCGGGCGGGCAGCAGCCGGGTACTGCACCTGCATGGGGAGATCTTTAAAATGCGCAGCTCGGGGGATGAATCCCTGGTGTATGAGATCCGGGAGGATATTCGCCTGGGGCAACTGGCGCCGGACGGGGCGCAATTACGGCCGCATATCGTATGGTTCGAAGAGCCGGTGCCGATGATCGAAGAAGCGGTCCCCCTGGTGCGCGCTGCCGATATCTTTGTCGTCGTAGGGACTTCTCTTGTCGTCTATCCGGCCGCGGGGCTGATGGGTTACGCGCTGCACCGCATTCCCAAGTTCATCGTAGATAAAAAGATCCCTCCCGTATCGGGAGTACACAACCTGACGGCCATCGAGCAGCCTGCTTCTATCGGGGTTGGGGAGCTGAAAGAAAAACTAAGATCACTTGCATAACAGCCGTTGTGTAGAATTCATTGGGCGAGTGGAGGGAAATCACTTTCTTTGGCAAAATTATATGCTTTGAACCCAACCAATCCAGGCGGTGGAAGCCTGCAGATCTTATTATTGCTTGCTGTATTAATCCCGGCCATTTTCTTCCTACTTACGCAGCAACGTACCCTGAAAGCAATAAGGGCTAACAACCGGCTTATGATGCCAGGGCTTGTATGGCTGCAACTCATTCCTTTATTTGGCCAGATCTGGCAGTTTTTTGTCGTTGTCTGGATTTCGAGGTCTCTGCGAAAGGAATTCGCCAGTCCTGATGAAGACTCGATCCTGGGTCTATCCGGTGTTGCCGCAGCAGAATTGGGCAAAAACCCTACGCTTGTAATGGGGATCATTTATTGTACCTGCAGTGCCCTAGGCATCAGCATGCAATTCTTCAGACAGTATCTTGAGGCGGCCGGCATTGGAGCCTTGCTGGATCTCGGTGGAATGATCTGCTGGATCATTTATTGGGTCCAATTAGCCGGATACAAGAGAAAGCTTGTACAGATGGGATTTTAAGGTTTCTCTAACAAACAGTTATCTAACATTGCAGGCAAATGGAGCTAGTAAAAAAGATATTCCTGGCCGTCTGCGCCTTTTTCATCTGTCATTCCTCTTTTGCCCAACTGTCCCAGCCCGTTCAGCAATTGCAGGAGTATTCGAAAAAGAGTACACCGGATGGCTATAGCCCGCGCCTCAAGGTCCTTACGATGATCCCGAAAGGCAACCTGCATTATCTTTTCCCCTTTTATCATGCCTTTAAGGACGAGGAGAAATTTAAAAAGATCTATTCGGACAAGGGATATTATGATGAGCTGAGCCAATATTTTTCCTTTGCGGAAGATTATGGGGCGGCCATGCAAACCCTGGTTCAGAGTTACGATAGCGTAGATGACGCCACCCGCCGGAAGATATTCAAAGATGTGGCAGGATTTAAGAATATCGAGCATGTGGACGCAAGGCGGTATATCCGATTCCGGGCTAAGAGAGAGCGGGTGATCATGCTCAATGAGGCTTGTGCCAAGCCATTGCACCGGGTGTTTGCCCTCTCCCTGCTCAATGATCTTTACCAGTCCGGATTTCGCTACCTCGCGATGGAAATGCTGAATAACAATTCCAATCATACTTTGTCCAACCTGACCCTGCATACGGGTTATTACACGGCGGAGCCGGTGGCGGGAGAACTGGTGAGAAGAGCGCTGGAGATGGGTTTTAAGCTCCTGTCCTATGAGGATACGGCTGCCTATAAACATACGGCCAATCAACGGGATTCCATCCAGGCTCAAAATATTTACAAGGTCCTTCAGCAGGATACGGCTGCCAAAATATTCGTCTATGCGGAATATGCACATATCAGCAAGAAGCTTTTCGAGGACGGGTATGTACCGATGGGGCTTGCCTTCAAGAACATTTCGGGCATCGATCCCCTGACGATCGATCAGACGAATATGACGGAAGAAAGCAATTTCGGTTATGGCCGGGTGTTATACCAGGCATATTTGCAGAAATTCCCGTTGAAAGTGGCTTCGATCGCCCTGATCGAAAATGAACCCGTCAATGTGACGAATAACGATCTTTATGATCTGTCGATCATCCATCCACCTACGGCGTACCAGGATGGAAGGCCCACCTGGTTGTCTTTAGATGGTTTGCGCAAGACGATCTATGTGAAGCCGGGGCTTACGAAATCGCTTGGAAGTCCTTACCTGGCGCAGGCTTATTATCAGAATGAGATGGAGAGCAACGAGAACAAGACCTGGCAATTGGTCCCCGCGGATCAAACCTGGATCGTCTCCTCCAAAAAGAACTACCTCTTCTATCTGAAAAAAGGTAAATACACCGTTATTTTCCGCGATATCGAATATCATATCCTCAGCACGCTGAATATCGAAGCGGAGTAGGAGAGATCAGGAGAGACCCTGAACCTTCATGCAGGAAAGCAGGTACCGGCGTTCGGGGAAGCATTTGTGCCGGAAAGACGGGGCCTTTAAGACAGGACGCGGACCGTCTCTTCAAATTCCACTCCCAGGACCGCCAGTTCTTTCAAAACCGGCTCATAGATCTCCGGCAAAATGGGAATATGCAGGCCGGTGAGGGTGATCTTTCCTTCCAGGATCCATAGAGCGGCGATACCAAGGGGTAATCCCACCGTCTTTGCCATCGCCGTGCGCAAATGATCTTCTCCTTTTACGATCAGGCTGCTGGTGACTTCTTCCCTTTTGTACGTGACGGCTGCCGATCCGGGTTCTTTCCCCGGAACGGGGAGTTCATATTGGATCTCATGCCGCATAACGATCATGTCCTTGTCGGCCGGTTGCATAATCAACCGGGTTTCCAACAGGTATTGCAGGATATCCGCGGAGGTCTTTGCCGTGGAGGGAACGGGGAGGTCTTCGAAGAGGCCCAGGAATTCCAGGGGCTTTCTGTTTTCTGCATTGACCAGGGGCAGCAGGGGAGCCGACCATTTTGCAAAACTCCATCCTTTCGGATCCAGAAGGACCTGATCATTCGTCAGACCGGCACGGACGATCGGCAGCCAGGCCCGGCAGAAGGCAGGATGACGCAGGGTGGTACGGATAAAGATAGCAGCATCTTCCAACCCATAAACAGGAATATAGCTTAAGGAATCCCGGTTGGGATACCAGGCAAGAGCGCCGATCTCCGGGAAATCTATTTCTTTATTATTTTCAAATAAGTCTTCGTAAGAACGGGATACCAGCACATTGTCTTCTTTATACCGGGCGCCTGCCGATCCGGCCAATACGATATTACGGGGGTTCCAACTAATCTTATAATGCCAGGGGTTGTCATCGCTCTCCGGGGCGACCAGGCCACCCGTATGGGATTGGAAAGAGAGGATCCTTCCCTGTCGCTTGCGGATCCCATGGATGAGCTGCATGGCGCTCATATGATCGATCCCGGGATCCAAACCCATCTCGCAGAGGAACAGCAGTCCCTTTTCCCGGATCGCGGGTTCCAGCGCCTTTATCTTATCGTCGAGATAGGAAGCCGTCAGGAGGTCTTTCCCCCATTTAACGCAGGAGGCTGCCACCAGGAAATGCAGCGTGGGGGGCAGGAGGGAGATCACGATATCGGCGTCGCGTACCCATCCTTCGCGTTCCTCTTCTTTTTCCACCTGCAGGGAAACAGCCCTTGCCTTTGCCCCGGGGACCGTGCCGATCTTTGATTGTGCCAGGGACAGATTGCTTTCCGCCACGATCAGTTCCCAGCCGCGGAGAGCCGTTTGACCGACCAGATAATGGATCAGGCTGGTAGCCGATTTGCCGGCGCCAAATAAGAGGATTCGCTTCATATGATCAGGGGCCAATTGTAAAGAAAGAATGTCCGCGCAAGTTACATAGTTTTGTTAAGTGAGTGCTAATGAATGGATGATTAAACTTTTATGGCATAATTCTGTCTTATCTTATAGCATAGTCTCTTTAATTGATTCCTATGAGTAATCCTGTCATTGTCGGATCCGGCATCAAACGATATAAGGGCCAATGGGAAAAACCCCAGGTATTCCACTTATTGAAACGAACGATGTTCGGGGTCAAAAAAGAGGACCTGGAAGCCTTTCATAAAAAATCCCTGAAAAAAACCGTTAAAGAACTGATCCGGGCTGAACATCCCTTACCCGATCCCCCCATCAACAATTACAACGACGATAAATATACCGATCCGGAAATATTGCCGGGTCAGACCTGGACCAGCTCCGTCAAATATGACGGCATGAGCAATGGCCGAAGGAAAAACTCTTTTAAATCCTGGTGGCTGGGGCTGATGCTCAACCAGGACCCGAGCATCCGGGAAAAAATGGTGCTGTTCTGGCACAACCATTTTGTAACAGAAACGAATACGGTAGACAACGCCCTGTTCTGTTACCAGTATAATGCCCTGCTGCGGCGGTATGCGCTGGGCAATTTCAAGGAACTTGTAAAGGCCATGACCCTGGAACCGGCCATGTTACGCTACCTTAACGGGTATGCCAATACGAAGAAAGCCCCGGACGAGAACTATGGCCGGGAATTGCAGGAATTATTTACGATCGGAAAGGGACCGGGCTCTCATTATACGGAAGAGGACGTAAAGGCCGCCGCAAGAGTACTGACGGGTTATACCGTAAACTACAAGAATTTCAGCTCTTCCTTCGATCCCAAACGGCATGACGAAGCGGACAAGCAGTTCTCCGCCTTTTATGATCATCGCATGATCCGCGGGCAGAAAGGAAAAGAGGGCGCGGCGGAACTCGACGAAATGCTGGATATGTTATTCGCCCGTGAAGAGGTCTCGCGCTTTATCTGCCGGAAACTCTACCGGTTCTTCGTCTACCATAGCATTGACGAGACCACCGAACAGAATGTGATCGGCCCGTTGGCCAAGATCTTCCGGAAAAACAATTACGAGATCGTACCGGTGCTGGAAACACTGTTCAGCAGCCGGCACTTCTTTGATCCCGCCAATTATGGAAGTATGATCAAGAGCCCCATGGACCTTACGGTGGGACTTTGCCGTGAATACAATCTACCTTTTCCCGATGCCAATGATTGTGAAGAGCAATATGGGTTATGGGAGCAGATCCGCAACCAGGCCGCGAGCCTGCAGCAGAATATCGGGGATCCGCCGAATGTCGCGGGATGGCAAGCCTATTACCAGGAGCCGCAATACGATAAATTCTGGATCAATTCGGATACCCTGCCCAAACGCAATCAATATACCGACCGGATGATCGGCGGTGGATTTGGACGCAATGGGAAAAAAGTGCTGATCGACCCGGTACATTTTGCCGCGGGGCTTTCCGACCCGGGAAACCCCGATACCCTTCTTCTCGATTCGGTGAAGGCCCTTTACAGCGTGGAGATCCCGGCGGAAGAACTACAGTCCATCAAGACCAATA
>Ga0307516_10001622_pt1 | contig 30969 bp, 23 predicted proteins | sample 19_EM_MG_FD_203310 | JGI IMG/M metagenome (GOLD analysis project Ga0307516, IMG submission 203310) | Populus trichocarpa ectomycorrhiza microbial communities from riparian zone in the Pacific Northwest, United States - 19_EM | ecosystem: Host-associated > Plants > Roots > Unclassified | place... | reverse complement strand
CGGGCCGGTCGGTGCCCCGCCGAAGCTCGCGCTGGTGATCGGGAACGGTGCCTACGAGAACGTCGTGCCGCTGAAGAACCCGGTGAACGACGCCGCCGACATGTGCGCCGCGCTCGAGAGAGTCGGTTTCAAGACGCTCTGCTTCACCAATGTGCGCGACCGCGCGGAGTTCGATGCCCACGTCAAGGAGTACGTTGGCCAGCTCGGGCCCAACTCGGTGGGCGTCTTCTATTACTCGGGCCACGGCGTGCAGGCAGGCAACACGAACTACCTGATCCCGACCCAGGTGCAGATCAAATCGGCAGCCGAGAACCCGACGCGTTCTCTCTACGACGTCGACGACCTGTTCGATCGGCTGGGAAAGAAGAAGGCGAAGTTCCAGCTCGTGATCCTCGACGCCTGCCGTGCCGACCTCTTTTCGCCACCCCCGCGCCAGGCTTCCCGCGCACCCGCCGGCGCGGCGGCGTCACGCTCGGTCCTCGTGAGGGCGCTCGAAGACGTGGCGGGTGCGAGCAACGGGTTGCAGCCGATCAAGGACGCGCCACCCGGCACCATGGTTCTCTACGCCACGGCGTCGAAGGACGTGGCCTTTGATGGAGAAGGGCGCAACGGCCCGTTGACCAAGCACATCCTGCAGCATGTCGGCACGCGCGGCATCTACGTCGAAGAATTCTTCAAGCGGGTGACGCTCGGTGTCGAGCAGGAGACGCTGCAGAAATTCCGCAAGCGGCAGACGCCGTTCATCTACGGCTCGTTCAGCGGCCGGTTCTGCTTTGCAGGTTGCCCGGGCGACAACGATGTTCCGGTGCCGCCGGCGTACTGAGGCTGCGGATCAGAACGTGGCCACGAAGCCCAAGGTCAAGCCCTGTGTGAGGTCGCGCCCGTCCTGGCCTTCGATCGCGTCTTTCGTGCTGAGAACCTGGGTGCGGTAGCCGGCGGTGAAGGTCAGCGCCTTGGTGACGCTGGGCGTCGCCAAGGTGTAGGCCACCCCCAGCTCGCTGAGCCGGTAGTTGGCGTCTCCGAAGATGACGTTGCTGCCGCTCGTCACCTTCAGGCGCCCGAGGCCGAATGCGCCGTACAGCGAGAAGTCGCGTCCGAGCGGCGCCGTGGCGCTGACGCCTGCCACCGGGCCGGCCAACTCGTAGATGTTGGTCGTGTCCCTCTGCTGCAGCTTCTTGTAGCCGAGCGTGAGCGCCACGGTGGGCATGACGTAATAGCCGAGGTTGAGGTCGAACTCCTTGCGCGTGCCGGTGCTGCCATCGATGAACTCATGGTCGGTGGACGGGTACATGCTGACCGAGCCGAGAAAGTCGCGGTAGCGAACGCTCAGCTGGGGAATCAGCACGAACTTGTCGCGGGCCGGTGACTGCGTGACCACCCGCTCCCCGGCGGCGTTGGTGTCGTAGCTGAAGGTGTCCCACTGCGTGTTCCAGCCTTTGAGGCCTACCGACACGTTGAACCCCGATTCCTGTGCCTGTGCCAACCCTGCCACGCACAGCGCGCCTGCGATGAGCCAGTCCTTCGTCATGTCCGCTTCTCCGGTGAGTTGCCGGCGGGCTGCCGCGCGAGAGCCACACCATAGCGGGTCTTCATCGGCGCGCAAAGCGGCATCGCGTTTCATGCACGCATCAAGAAAAAAGCCTCCGAGGCTTTCGCATCGGAGGCACCAAAAACAAGCCCTCTTCAGGCCTGCTGCAGGATCAGCCGGGCTTCGTGCCCGGGGTGGTTTCGGTGGAGGCCGCGCGGGCGGGCGCTTCCCACCCGCCGCCGAGCGCGCGGATCAAGCCGACCGTGGCCTGGTACTGCGCCGAGCGCACTTGCACTGCTTGCCGCTGGTTGGCGAGCTCGCTGCGGCGTGCATCGAGCAGCTCCAACTGGCTCACATAGCCGTTGCGGTAGCGAGAGGTCGACAGCAGCGTGGCGCGACCTGCCCATTCGACGGCCTGGGCCTGCGCCTTGGCCTGGTCGGAGAGCAGGCTCAGCGCGGAGAGCTGGTCTTCGACATCGCGGAAGGCCACGAGCACCTGCTCGCGGTAGCCGGCCGCGGCTGCGTCCCACTGCGCGGTGGCGTTCTGGATGCCGGCGTCACGCCGGCCGCCGTCAAACACCGGCAGCGACAGCAGCGCACCCACGCCCCAGGCGCGCGCGGACCACTTGAACAAATCGCTCAACTCTGACGACGCGAAGCCGCCCGAGGCCGTGAGCGAGAGGTCGGGGAACCATGCGGCGCGTGCCACGCCCACGCGCGTTTGCGCAGCCTGCATGGCGCGCTGCGCGGCGGCCACGTCCGGCCGGCGCGCGAGCACGGTGCTGGGCACGCCGGCAGGGATCTGCGGCAAGGCACCGTTCCACTCCAGCTCGGCCAGCGCAAAGCCGCTCGGCAGCTCACCGAGCAGCGTGGCGAGGGCGTGCTCGTACTGTGCGCGCGTGCGGTCGAGCGCCAGGGCCTGCGATTCGGTGGAGGCCACCTCGGTGCGCACGCGGGCGAGGTCGAGCTCACCCACGTCACCGGCCTGGTAGCGGCGCTCGGTCAGGCGCAGCGTGTCGCGGTAGGCGGTGACCGACTGGCGCACCAGCGCGCGTTCGGCGTCGAGTGCGCGCAGCACGAAGTAGGTTTGCGCCACGTCCGACTGCACGAGCAGCCGCGTGCTTTGCATCAGCGCTTCACGTGCCTGGAAGTCGAGCTTGGCGGCGTCACCGGCCTTGGCGATGCGGCCGAACAGATCGGTTTCCCACGAGACGCTGGCGCCGGCGTTGAAGGCGTTCGCTGGCTGGCCGGTGCCGCCGCCGCTGACCGGCGCGAGCTGGCGTGCCGCGCCGGCGCTCACACCGACTTGCGGGATGCGATCGGCGTTGGTCTCACGCACGAGGGCCCGCGCTTGTGCGAGGCGCGCTCCGGCGAGCTGGATGCTGGTGTTGTTGCGGTCGGCACGCACGACCAGGTCGTCGAGCACCGGGTCGGCGAAGGCCTTCCACCACTCGCCGCGCGCTTGCGCCTCGGCGGGCGGCAACGCAGCCCAACGGCCGTCGATGCCCTTGAACGCGGCCGGTGCGGCCGGCGGTGCGGTCGGCTCGAAGGCCGGGCCGCTCGCGCAGCCTGCGAGCACCAGCGCGGCGAGTAGCGGGGCGAGGGCCCAGCGTGTTGTCGACGTCATGAGTTTCTTGTTCATGTCATGTGTCCTTGTTCATTCGTGGCGGCTGATCGGCGAACCCGGCTGCGGGCGCAGCGTGTGGGCGGCACCGCCACCGTGTGCGGGCGTCGTGATGGGCGCTTCGACGTGCGATGCGTCAGGCACTTCGCCGTGTTGCTTCAGCGGGCGGTTGCCTGTCAGGCGGCGCAGCAGCACGTAGAACACCGGCGTGAGGAAGATGCCGAAGGCGGTGACGCCGATCATCCCGAAGAACACCGCAATGCCCATCGCATGGCGCATCTCTGCACCGGCTCCGCTGGCGAGCACCAGTGGCAGCACACCCATCACGAAGGCCATCGAGGTCATCAAGATCGGGCGCAGGCGCAGGCGGCTTGCCTCGATGGCGGCTTGCACCGGAGTGCGGCCGGCGAACTCCAGTTCCCGTGCGAACTCGACGATCAGGATCGCGTTCTTCGCACTCAGCCCCACCAGCACCATCAATCCGATCTGCGTGAAGACGTTGTTGTCGCCTTTGCTGAGCCACACACCGGTCATCGCCGCCAGCAGGCCCATCGGCACGATCATCAGGATCGCGAGCGGCAGCGTGAGGCTCTCGTACTGCGCGGCCAGCACCAGGAACACCAGCAGGATCGCGATCGGGAAGATCCAGATCGCTGAGTTGCCGGCCAGGATCTCCTGGTACGTGAGGTCGGTCCACTCATAGGTCACGCCGGCCGGCAGCGTTTCGGCGGCGATGCGCTTGATCGCGTCCTGCGCCTGCCCCGACGAGTAGCCAGGCGCTGCGCCGCCGTTGATGTCGGCCGTGAGAAAGCCGTTGTAGCGCATGGCGCGCTCGGGCCCGAAGGTCGGCGTGACCTTCATCACCGACGACAGCGGCACCATCTCGCCGCTGACGGAGCGCACCTTCAGTGCGCCGACGTCTTCGGCGCGTGCGCGGTAGGCCGCATCGGCCTGCACCCGCACGGAGTACGTGCGGCCGAACTTGTTGAAGTCGTTCGCGTACAGGCTGCCCAGGTAGATCTGCATCGTGTCGAAGATGTCGGTCACCGGCACACCGAGCTGGCGCGCCTTGGTGCGGTCGATGTCGGCATACAGCTGCGGCACGTTGACCTGCCAGCTCGAGAACATGCCGGCCAGTTCAGGCGTCTGATAAGCCTTGGCCATGAAGGCCTTGACTGCATCGTCCAGCCCCTTGATGCCGAGCGAGCCACGGTCTTCGAGCTGCAGCTTGAAACCACCGGTCGTACCCAGGCCCTGCACCGGCGGTGGCGGGAACATCACGACAAAGGCTTCCTGGATGGCGCCGAACTTCTGGTTCAGCTGCGCCGCGATTGCGCCGGCGCTCTGGTCAGCGCCCTTGCGCTGGTCGAACGGCGTCAACGACACGAACACGATGCCCGAGTTGGAGCTGTTGGTGAAGCCGTTGATCGACAGGCCCGGGAACTGGATCGCGTGCTCGATGCCGGGTTGCTTCATCGCGATGTCGCCCATGCGGCGGATCACGGCTTCAGTGCGGTCGAGCGTGGCGCCATCGGGCAGCTGCGCGAAGCCGATCAGGTACTGTTTGTCTTGCGGCGGCACGAAGCCACTTGGCACGATCTTGAACAGGCCGACCGTGGCGGCCGCAAGCAGCAGGTACACCGCCATCATCACCGCCTTGCGCGAGATGGCCTTGGTGACACCACCGCTGTAGGCATTGGCACCGCGGTTGAAGAGGCGGTTGAAGCCGCGGAAGAAGCCGCCGAACACGCGGTCCATGCCGCGCGTCAGCGCGTCCTTGGGGGCATCGTGACCCTTGAGCAGCAGGGCAGCGAGTGCCGGCGACAGCGTCAGCGAGTTGATGGCCGAGATCACCGTCGAGATCGCGATGGTCAGCGAGAACTGCTTGTAGAACTGGCCCGTCAAGCCGCTGATGAAGGCCAGCGGCACGAACACGGCGACGAGCACCAGCGCGATGGCAATGATCGGGCCCGACACCTCGCGCATGGCGCGGTACGTGGCGTCGCGCGGACTCAAGCCCGCCTCGATGTTGCGCTCCACGTTCTCGACCACCACGATCGCGTCGTCGACCACGATGCCGATAGCGAGCACCAGCCCGAAGAGGCTCAGTGCGTTGATCGAGAAGCCGAACAAATGCATCACCGCGAAGGTGCCGACCACGGCCACCGGCACAGCCAGCAGCGGGATGATCGATGCGCGCCAGGTCTGCAGGAACAGGATCACCACCAGCACCACGAGCGCGATGGCTTCGAGCAGTGTGTGCACCACCGATTCGATCGAGGCACGCACGAACTGCGTCGGGTCGTAGACGATTTCATAGGTCACGCCGTCAGGCATCGACTTCTTCAGCTCGGCCATGGTCTCGCGCACGCCGTTGCTGATGGCGATGGCGTTCGAGCCGGGTGCCGCGAAAACGGGCACCGCGACCGCATCCTTGTTGTCGAGCAGCGAGCGCAGCGAGTAGTCGGCCGCGCCGAGCTCCAGGCGGGCGATGTCACGCAGCCGCGTGACGGCACCGTCGGTGCCGGTCTTCACGATGATGTCGCCGAACTCTTCTTCGTTCTGCAAACGGCCTTGGGCGTTGATCGACAGCTGCACGTCCACGCCGTTCAGGCCGGGCGATGCGCCGACGATGCCGGCCGCAGCCTGCACGTTCTGCCCGCGGATGGCGGCCACCACGTCGCTCGCCGAGAGACCGCGCTGCGCGACCTTCTGCGGGTCGAGCCAGACGCGCATCGAGTAGTCACCCGAGCCGAACAGCAGCACGTCGCCCACACCTTCGACGCGCGCAAGGCGGTCTTTCACGTTGAGCACCGCGTAGTTGCGCAGGTAGGTCATGTCGTAGCGGCCGTTGGGCGACAGCAAGTGCACGACCATCGTCAGATCGACCGAGCTCTTGATGGTGACGATGCCGAGCCGCTTCACCTCTTCAGGCAAGCGGGCCTCGGCGCGGCCAACACGGTTCTGCACCATCTGCTGGGCCTTATCGGGGTCGGTGCCGAGCTTGAAGGTGACGGTCAGCGTCATCAGGCCGTCGGTGGTCGCCTGGCTGCTCATGTAGAGCATGTTCTCGACGCCGTTGATGGCCTCTTCGAGCGGTGTGGCCACGGTTTCGGCGATCACCTGCGGGTTGGCGCCGGGGTACTGTGCGCGCACGACGATCGAGGGTGGCACGACGTCGGGGTATTCCGAGATCGGCAGCCCGCGCACCGCGATCAGGCCGCCGAGGAAGATCAGCAGCGAGAGCACGCCGGCGAAGATCGGCCGGTCGATGAAGAATTTAGAAAAGTTCATGGGGGTCTTTCTTGTGTCTGGCTTTCGCCGTCCTGCAAGCACACCGCCCCGCTCAGGCTGAGGTATCGAAGCCGCGCACGATGAGCGCGGGAGTAGGGCTTCGATACCTCAGCCCGATCGGACTGTGGTGCGCCACGGCCTGTATCTAGTCGATGGAACTCAGGACTTGGTGGCCGGCGTACGGGCCGACTCGGCCGCCTTCAGGTCCATGTCGACCGCCTGTGGTGCCACGAGCGCACCGGGGCGAACACGTTGCAACCCGTTGACGACCACGCGCTCCTGCGGCTTCAGGCCGGTGGTGACGATGCGCAGGCCGTTGACGTGCGCGCCGAGCGTGATCTCGCGGTAGGCGGCGGTGTTGTCCGGCCCGACGACCATCACGAACTTTTTGTTCTGGTCGGTACCGACGGCGCGCTCGTTGATCAACAGGGCCGACGAGTTCTTCACCTGGCCCATGCGCAGCTTGGCAAATTGGCCGGGGATCAGGGTGCCGTCCTTGTTGTCGAACACGGCGCGCACGCGCACCGTGCCGCTCTTCGCGTCGACCTGGTTGTCGACCAGCTGCAAGTGGCCAACGAACGGTGTGTCGAGCGTGGCGGCAGTGCCCATCTGGACCGGAATGCGCTCGAGTTGCGCACGGGCGCTGGAGCCGCTCGGCAGGCTTTGCAGTGCACGCGAGACGATCTGCTCGTCGGCGTCGAAGCTCGCGTAGATCGGGCTCACCGAGACCAGCGTCGTCAGCACCGGGGCACCGGGGCCTGCGGCCACCAGGTTGCCGGTGGTGATCTCGAGCTTGCCGACGCGGCCGGCCACCGGCGCACGCACTTGCGTGTAGCCGAGGCTCAGCTGCGCCGTCTGCCAGGCGGCTTGGGCGGCGCGCAGATTGGCGTCTGCTTCGCGGTAGGCGTTGTTGCGCTCGTCGAACTCGCGTTGAGCGATGGCGTGCTCGTCGAACAGGCGCTTGGCGCGTTCGTATTCGCTCTTGGTGTAGGTGGTGCGGGCTTGCGCTGCGACGACTTGCGCCTCGGCACGTTCCACTTCGGCGGCGTAGGGGGCCGGGTCGATGGTGATCAGCAGCTCACCCTTGGAAACCAGCGCGCCTTCGCGAAAGTGCACCGACTGCACGGTGCCGGCAACTCGCGAGCGGATGTCGACGCGTTCGACGGCTTCGAGCCGGCCGGAGAACTCGTCCCAGGTCGCGACCTCGCTTTGCACCACGGTCGCCACCGACACCGGCGTGGCCTGCGGGGCCGAGGACGTGGTGGCTTCGGCTGGTGCGGTGCGCAGCATGAAGATGGCGGTGACAACGGCGCTCAGCGCCGTCAGCGCGGTGCCGGCGGCCCAGAGGCGGCGGGCGCGGGGTTGGGTTTTCGGTTGCGACATGGTGGATCCTCGGGTGTGGGTCAAAGTTTTTGGCAAAGCAGCGGCTGGCCTCGCGGTTTGAGGCTTTTCGCTATGAAACTGGGGAACTAAATATTCGTAGTGATCACTACGACATATGGCACAATGTACTCAGCCCGAGCGCGTTGGTCAAGTAATTTCGTAGTGGTCGTTATGAAAAGTACATCAGAGACATCGGCAACCCCCTCGGCCTGCGCGAAAGCACCGGCCAAGCCACGGGGCCGCCCCCTGTCGTTCGACCGCGATGCCGCCCTCGAGCAGGCGATGCACGTGTTCTGGGAGCGCGGCTACGAGGCCGCTTCCATCAGCGACTTGACGAGCGCGATGGGCATCACCCCGCCCAGCCTGTACACCGCCTTCGGCGACAAGGAGCACTTGTTCCTCGAGGCGATCGAGCGCTATGGCAAGGGCCCGGGCGGCTTCGGGCAGAGGGCACTGGATGAAGAGCCCACCGCACGCGGCTCGATAGAGCGTTTGCTCGAAGAAGCTGCCACCGAGCTGACGCAAGGCTGCCACCCGTTGGGCTGCATGATGGTCATGGCGGCGACCAATTGTTCGGTGGCGGCCGAGCACATCCAGGTGGCCCTGGCCAAGCGCCGTGCCTTGGGTGTCGCCAACATGCAGGCCCGCATCCAGCGTGGCATCGATGCGGGCGAGTTGCCTGCCGGTACCGATGCCGGTGTGCTGGCCAACTTCTACGCCACCATTTACCAAGGCATGTCGATGCAGGCCAAGGACGGCATGTCGCGCGACAGCCTGATGGCCACCGTTGACGCCGCCATGCGCGCGTGGCCGGCGGCCTCGTCTGCGGAGCCCGCTCAGCCGGCGGCCAAGCGCCGCAGTTCCACCTCGGCCTAACGCCGCGGGCTTCAGGCGCGACGCACTACTCGGTGCGCGCCACCATCGTCTGGATGATGGTTTCGAGCTGCGGGCTCATCGGCAGGTCCAGGCTCACGCCGTTGGGCAGCTTGCGCAAGAACCAGCGCGTATAGCGGCGTTCGATCTCTCGGTCTTCCGCCAAGCGGTGGAAGGTGTCGTTCACCAGCCGCGTGAGCGGCGCGTCGCCCTTGCGGAACATCACGCCATAGGGGTCGTACGACAGGAAATCACCGGTGACGACGTACTCGCCCTGCAGCTTGTTCTGCGCAACCAGGCCATAGAGCAGCACGTCGTCGGTTGCAAACGCATCCACTTGCCCGCTGGTGAGCAAGGCGAACGACGCCGCATGGTCGGCGGCCGCCGTGATGGCCATGTCGACCTTGAACTTGACGGCCAGGTCTTTCATCGTCTTCTCGTTGGTGGTGCCGGCGGTGACGGCGACCTTCTTGCCCGCCAGGTCGCGAAACGACTTGATCGACGAGTTCTTCTTCACCAGCAGCTTGGTGCCCGACACGAAGATGGTGGGCGAGAAGCTCACGAGCTTCTGCCGCTCGAGGTTGCTGGTGGTCGAGCCGCATTCCATGTCGACCTGGCCTGAGGCGACCGCCTGCAACCGAGACTCGGAGGTGACCTGCTGCCACTTGATCGCGATGGTCCGGCCCACTTCTTCGCTGATGGCGTCGACCAGCAGCTTGCACAGGTCGACCGAGTAGCCGATGGGTTCGCCGCGCGTTGACAGGTAGGAGAACGGAACCGAGGACTCGCGGTGCCCGAGCACGATGGTGCCGCTCGCGCGCACCTTGGCCAGCGTGCCGGTGAGCTGCACGGGAGTCTCTTCGCTCTGCGCCGCAGCCCACGTCGCGCCGGCCAGCAGTAGGCAGCCAGCCAGCAGCGATCGCCAAAGCCTCGGATTCAAACGCCGCGCGTTCATGGCTGCGTTCTCAGGCGTGGCCGAGTTGCGGCTCAGGGGCCGTGTCCAGCGTGCGCGCATTCGCTTCGGCCTCGGCTTCAGGCAGCAGCTCGCCTTCCCACTTGGCGACCACGGCGGTGGCAATCGAGTTGCCGACCGCGTTGGTGGCCGAGCGCCCCATGTCGAGGAAGGTGTCGACACCCAGGATCAGCAGCAGCCCCGCCTCGGGAATGTTGAACTGGTTCAGCGTGGCGGCAATCACCACCAGCGATGCGCGCGGCACGCCGGCCATGCCCTTGGACGTGAGCATCAGGATCAGCAGCATCGTGATCTGCGTGCCGATCGGCAATGCGATGCCGTAGGCCTGCGCGATGAACAGTACGGCGAAGGTGCAGTACATCATCGAGCCGTCGAGGTTGAACGAGTAGCCCATCGGCATCACGAAGCTCGAGATCTTGCGCTTGACCCCGAAGCGATCGAGCGCGTCGAGGATCTTCGGGTACGCGGCCTCGGAGCTGGCGGTCGCGAACGACAGCAGGAACGCCTCCTTGATCAGCACCAGCAGCTTGAACACACGCGGCCCGAGGAAGAGGAAGCCCGCGCCGACCAGCACGGCCCACAGCAGGATCAGGCCGATGTAGAAGTCGCCCATGAACACCGCGAATTTCAGCAGGATCTCGAGGCCGTTGACGGCGACGGTGGCTGCCATCGCGGCCATCACCGCGAGCGGCGCCAGCTTCATCACATAGCCGGTGATCTTGAGCATGGCATGAGACAGCTCGTCGATCGCGGCGACCAGCGTCTTCGCCTTGTCGCCGAGCGACGAGAGCGCCACGCCGAAGAACATCGAGAACACGACGATCTGCAGGATCTCGTTGTTGGCCATGGCCTCGGCAAACGACTTCGGCACCAGGTGGCTGACGAAGTCTTTCAACGTGAACTTGCTGGTGGCCAGGTTGGCCGAGGCGCCGATGTCGGGGAGCGGCAGACCGAGGTTCTTGCCCGGCTCGAGCAGGTTGGCCATGACCAGCCCGAGGATCAACGACACCAGCGAGGCGGTGACGAACCACCCGAGCGCCTTGCCGAACACGCGGCCCACCGAGGCCGCGTCGCCCATGTGCGCGATGCCGACGACGAGCGTCGAGAACACCAGCGGGCCGATCAGCATCTTGATGAGCCGCAGGAACACATCGGAGACGATGGACACGTAACCCGCGATCTGCGCGGCAGCTTTCTTGTCGGGAAAGCTCGTGAACACCATGTAGCCGAGGATGATGCCGACCACCATGGCGATCAGGATCCAGAGGGCCGGGGGAAGTTTCTTCTTCATCGGTGCGTCCTCGCGTTGGCTGTTGCGCAGTCGGCATCGACCGGCGGTGCCATTGGAACCCTGCACGAGGCACTAAGCAAGTCTCAAGCCGTTTTTTGCGGCCGATGGCGTCCCAGCACGAAGCGTTCTCGGCGCACGCCGCACCATGCGCGACAACAAAAATGCCCTCGGCACTGTCGCACCGAGGGCATGAAAGAGCGGCCGCTGCACCAAGGCAGTCCGGCGCGCTCGCTTCTGGTCAGGAAGATTTCAGATCTGGATCTTCAGCGAACCTTGCCGGCCTTCCACGCATTCAGCAGCGTGTCGTAGGCGATGGTCTCGCCCTTCGGCTTTTCGTTCGCCAGCTTCTTCCATGGGGCACCCTTGTCGCTCAGGTACTTGTTGGGGTCGCCCTTGGGGTTCAGCTTCGGCGCGCAACGGGCCATGCCAGCGCGTTCGAGGCGGGACATCACCTGGTCCATCTCTTCGGCGAGGTTGTCCATGGCTTGCTGCGGCGTCTTCTCACCCGTCACGGCCACGGCCACGTTCTTCCACCACAGCTGCGCGAGCTTCGGGTAGTCGGGCACGTTGGTGCCGGTCGGTGTCCACGCCACCCGTGCCGGGCTGCGATAGAACTCGACCAGGCCGCCGAGCTTGGGAGCCAGGTCCGTCATCGCCTTGCTCTGGATGTCGGACTCGCGGATCGGCGTCAGGCCCACGATCGTCTTCTTCAGGGAGGTGGTCTTGGCCGTCACGAACTGGGCGTACAGCCAGGCGGCCGCCACCTTGTTGGCGTCATGCCCTTCGAAGAAGGTCCACGAGCCCACGTCCTGGTAGCCGTTCTGCATGCCTTGCTTCCAGTACGGACCGTTCGGGCCGGGCGCCATGCGCCACTTCGGCGTGCCGTCGGCATTCACGACCGGCAGGCCCGGCTTGTTCATGTCGGCGGTGAAGGCGGTGTACCAGAAGATCTGCTGCGCGATCTGGCCTTGGGCAGGCACGGGGCCGGCTTCGCCGAAGGTCATGCCGGTGGCTTCCTTCGGCGCGTACTTCTTCATCCAGTCGACGTACTTGGTCAGTGCGTAGACGGCTGCAGGCGAGTTGGTGGCACCGCCGCGCGAGACCGAGGCGCCCAGCGGCGTGCAGCCGTCCGGCGAAACACGGATACCCCACTCGTCGACCGGCATGCCGTTCGGGATGCCGATGTCGGCCGAGCCGGCCATCGACAGCCATGCATCGGTGAAGCGCCAGCCGAGCGACGGGTCTTTCTTGCCGTAGTCCATGTGCCCGTAGATGGGCTTGCCGTCGATCGTCTTCACGTCTTCGCTGAAGAACGCGGCGATGTCTTCGTACGCGCTCCAGTTCAGCGGCACGCCCAGGTCATAGCCGTACTTGGCCTTGAACTTTTCCTTCAGGTCGGGGCGCGCGAACAGGTCGGCACGGAACCAGTACAGGTTGGCGAACTGCTGGTCGGGCAACTGGTAGAGCTTCTTGTCGGGTGCCGTGGTGAAGCTGGTGCCGATGAAGTCCTTGAGGTCCAGACCGGGGTTCGTCCACTCCTTGCCCTTGCCGGCCATGTAGTCGGTCAGGTTCATGATCTTGCCGTAGCGGTAGTGCGTACCGATCAGGTCGGAGTCGCTGATCCAGCCGTCATAGATCGACTTGCCCGACTGCATGGAGGTCTGCAGCTTCTCGACCACGTCGCCTTCCTGGATCAGGTCGTGCTTGACCTTGATGCCGGTGATCTCCTCGAAGGCCTTCGCCAGCGTCTTCGATTCGTACTCGTGCGTCGTGATGGTCTCGGACACCACCGAGATCTCCTTCACGCCCTTGGCCTGCAGCTTCTTGGCCGCGTCGATGAACCACTTCATCTCGGCAGTTTGCTGGTCCTTCGACAGCGTCGAAGGCTGGAACTCGTTGTCGATCCACTTCTTGGCTTCAGCCTCCCCGGCCCACGCGCTTTGGCCCAGAGCCAAAGCAGCGGCGGCAAAGGCCACGGTTTTCAAGCGCAATTTCATGTATGTCTCCTCAGGTGCTTCCCTCGCATCACATGGACTGTCGGCTGGGAAGGGGTGGCCGACTGCCTTTTCCAAATTTTCAAAAATCGTTGCTGCAGCTCTTAGTCCTCAGCCCTTGCGCATGATCAGCGCCAGCAAGAGCATCGAGACCACGAAGCTGATCCAGATCGAAGGCTCCTGCTCCAGACCGAACCAGGTGACCATCTTTTCACTGACGGCCACGAAGGCCAGATTCACATACGCCGCACTCAGCAGCCCGATGAACAGGCGGTCGCCACGCGTCGTCTCCATCGGCAGCCAGCCGCGGCGCAAGGTGGTGGGGGACTTGAGTTCCCACACCGTCATGCCCACGAGCATCAGCACGATGCTGCAGAAAAATATGGCGACGGGCAGCGTCCATGCCATCCACTCAAACATGTCTCGTCTCCATTCGGTTGACCGGTGTTTCCCTGTGCATCACGTTCCTGTGCATCACACGCGCCCCATGGCGAAGCCCTTGGCGATGTAGTGCCGCACGAACCAGATGACGATCGCGCCCGGCACGATGGTCAGCACGCCCGCCGCGGCAAGCACGCCCCAGTCCATGCCCGAGGCACTGACCGTGCGTGTCATCGTTGCGACGATGGGCTTGGCGTTCACGCTGGTCAGCGTGCGGGCCATCAAAAGCTCGACCCAGCTGAACATGAAGCAGAAGAAGGCTGCGACGCCAACGCCCGCCTTGATCAGCGGGATGAAGATCGTCAGGAAGAAGCGCGGGAACGAGTAGCCGTCGATGTAGGCCGTCTCATCGATTTCGCGCGGGATGCCGCTCATGAAGCCTTCGAGAATCCACACCGCCAGCGGCACGTTGAACAGCAGATGGGCCAACGCCACCGCGATGTGCGTGTCCATCAGGCCGAGCGTGGTGTACAGCTGGAAGAAGGGCAGCAAGAACACGGCAGGCGGCGTCATGCGGTTGGTCAGCAGCCAGAAGAACACGTGCTTGTCGCCGAGGAAGCTGTAGCGGCTGAAGGCATAGGCCGCGGGCAGCGCCACCAGCAGCGAGATCACCGTGTTGATGGCCACGTAGATCATCGAGTTGATGTAGCCCGAGTACCAGCTCTCGTCGGTGAAGATGGTGCGGTAATGCTCCCAGGTGAAGTGCTGGGGCCACAGGCTGAAGCTGGACAGGATCTCGACGTTCGTCTTGAACGACATGTTGATCATCCAGTACACCGGCAGCACGGCGAACAAGAGGTAGGCGATCAGGAAGATCGTCCGCTTGCGGAAGCGCTTCTCATCCATGCTGAGCTCCTTCGGTGCTGGCCGTGCCGACTCGCTGCATCCAGTTGTAGAGGATGAAGCACAGCAGCAAGATGATCAGGAAGTAGATCAGCGAGAACGCAGCCGCAGGCCCGAGGTCGAACTGACCGACCGCCTTCTGCGTGAGGTACTGCGACAGGAAGGTCGTGGCATTGCCCGGCCCGCCGCCCGTCAGCACGAAGGGCTCGGTGTAGATCATGAAGCTGTCCATGAAGCGCAGCAGCACGGCGATCATCAGCACGCCGCGCAGCTTGGGCAGCTGGATGAAGCGGAACACGGCGAACTTGCTCGCGCCGTCGATGCGGGCCGCTTGGTAGTAGGCGTCGGGAATCGCACGCAGGCCGGCGAAGCACAGCAGCGCGACCAGTGGCGTCCAGTGCCACACGTCCATCACCAGCACGGTGAGCCACGCATGCGTGGCGCTGCCGGTGTAGCTGTACTCGATGCCCAGCTTGGCCAATGCAGCGCCCATCAGGCCGATGTCGGTGCGACCATAGATCTGCCAGATGGTGCCGACCACGTTCCAGGGAATCAGCAGCGAGATGGCGACCAGCACCAGCACGGCAGACGAGCGCCAGCCGGTGGCCGGCATCGACAGCGCAAGGCCGATGCCGATGGGAATCTCCAGCAGCAGCACCGACAGCGAGAAGATGATCTGGCGCAGCAACGCGCCCTGCAGGTCGTCGTCACGCATCACGGACTTGAACCACTCGGTGCCGACGAACACGCGCCGCTCGGGCGAGATGATGTCTTGCACGGAGTAGTTCACGACCGTCATCAGCGGCAGCACGGCCGAGAAGGCCACGCACAGCACCACGGGCAATATCAGGAACCAAGCTTTCTGGTTGACGGGTTTCATGCGACGAGTTCCTCGTTCTTGTAGTAGCAGGTGTGCGAACCCGCCACGCTGAACCACGCGGTTTCGCCGACTGCGGGTGGCGTGGTGTCGGCGCTCAGGCGCGCGCGGATCACGCTGTCGCCGGCCTTGGCGGTCACGAGCCAATAGGTACCGACGTCTTGCCGCTGCGTCACCACCGCGGCCAGGGCGCCGGCGGTGTTGGCCGCGGTGACCTTCACGTACTCGGGCCGAATGCCGAGCAGCGTGGCGCCGTCCGGCGAACCGGGCATCAGCGAGGCGGGCAGGAAGTTCATGCCTGGCGAGCCGATGAAGTGGCCGACGAAGGTGTGCTTCGGCCGCTCGAACAGCTGGTCGGCCGAGCCGATCTGCACCGCGCGGCCACGCGTCATCACGACCACTTCTTCGGCGAAGGTCAGCGCCTCCACCTGGTCGTGCGTGACGTAGATCAGCGTGAGCTTCAATTCGTGGTGAATCTGCTTGAGCTTGCGCCGCAGCTGCCACTTGAGATGCGGGTCGATCACCGTGAGTGGCTCGTCGAACAGCACGGCGCTCACGTCTTCGCGCACCAGGCCGCGGCCGAGGGAGATCTTCTGCTTGGCGTCGGCCGCGAGGCCCGCTGCGCGCACGTTGAGCTGGCCGCTCATCTCCAGCATCTCTGCGATGGCGCCGACACGCTGCTTGATCTTCTCGGGCGCGACGCCGCGGTTCTTCAGCGGAAAGGCCAGGTTCTCGGCCACCGTCATCGTGTCGTAGATGACGGGGAACTGGAACACCTGCGCGATGTTGCGCTGCTGCGGCGTCTTGCCGGTCACGTCGACGCCGTCGAACTTCACCGTGCCCTGCGAGGGCATGACGAGGCCGGAGACGATGTTGAGCAGCGTGGTCTTGCCGCAGCCCGAAGGGCCGAGCAGCGCATAGGCGCCGCCATCGCGGAAGCTCATCTTCAATGGCAGCAGCGCGTAATCCTCATCCTTCTGCGGATTGGGACGGTAGGCGTGTGCCAGATCCAGATCAATGCGGGCCATGTCAGAGCCCTCCTTTCGCCGGGGCGACGAGCAAGGCGCCGGCCGAATCGAACACGTGCACGTGCTCGGGGTTCAGGTACAGCGTGAGCGGCGCGCCCAGCTCGAAGAAATGAACGCCGGTGAGCTGCGCGACGAGCTCGCCGACGGCGGTTTCGATGTGCACGAAGGTGTCCGAGCCCGAGATCTCGGCCAGCTCGACCTTGCCAGGCAAGGCCACGTCGCCGGGGCGCTGGTTCACGTGCAGCGCACTCGCGCGCACGCCGACGGTCAGGGCCTTGGTGTGTGCCTTCTCTTGTGATGAAGGGAGCGGCACCGACAGCTGCACACCGGCCGGCAGGCTGATGGACAGGCCGGTTGCATTGCCTTCGATGAGGTTCATCGGCGGGTCGCTGAAGGCGCGTGCCACGCGGATCGACTGTGGGCGGTGGAACACCTCGGCCGTGGGGCCGTACTGCAACAGTTCGCCCGCGTCCAGCACCGCCGTGTAGCCGCCAAGCAGCAAGGCCTCGGTCGGTTCGGTGGTGGCGTAGACGACGGTGGAGTTGCCGGCGGCGAAGAGCTGCGTCAACTCGTCGCGCAGTTCTTCGCGCAGCTTGTAGTCGAGGTTCACCAGTGGCTCGTCAAGCAGCATCAGCGGCGCATTCTTCGCCAATGCGCGGGCCAGGGCCACGCGCTGTTGCTGGCCGCCCGAGAGTTCGGCCGGCAGGCGCTTCAGGAACGGCTCGATGTGCAGCTTCGCGGCGAGTTCGTTGACGCGCTGGGCGATGCCCTTGTCCTTGCGCAGCTTGAGCGGCGAGGCGATGTTGTCGAACACCGTCATCGACGGGTAGTTGATGAACTGCTGGTAGACCATCGCGACATTGCGGTCGCGCACGGCCACGCCGGTCACGTCTTTCCCGTCGACACGCACGACGCCCTTGCTCGGCACGTCCAGCCCAGCCATCAATCGCATCAGCGTGGTCTTGCCGGCTTGGGTGGCGCCCAGCAGCACCGTCACGGCGCCTGGCACGAGGCTCAGGTCCAGCGGGTACAGGTGGGTTTGCGGGCCGACCTGCTTGTCGACCCGCTCCAGGGTCAACTGCATGTCGATGCCTCTTTGTTCACTGCGCTCACGTCTTGATCTCCACAGATGGTTTCATGGGTGCCCAGCGCGCTTTGCACCAGACCGCCACGCGTTCGCGGTCGGCCGCGCTCATGTGCAGGCCGAGCTTGGTGCGGCGCCACAGCACGTCGTCGGCGGTTCTCGCCCACTCGTGCTTGTGCAGGTAATTCAGTTCGGCCTCGAACAGGCCGGGTGCCACTTCTTCGCCCAGGCCGTCGGCACCGACCACGAGGTCGATGCGCCCGCCGTAGCAGCGCGCCAGGTGGTGCCGCACGGCGGCCGGCCATTGCGGGTGGCGCTTCGCCAGCTCTGCTTCGAAGCGAGCGAAGTCGGTGTCGGGCCGCACTGCTGTGCCGATGAAGGCGCTCAGGTCGCCGCCCGGCAGGTGCGAGCCCGAAGTCCACGCCGGCTTCTTCACGCCGAGGTGTTGGCACAGGCCATCGGCCGCTTCTTCTGCCAGCTTGCGGAAGGTGGTGATCTTGCCGCCCCACACCGTGAGCAGCGGTGCGGCGTGGGTGTCGAAGTCGAGCATGTAGTCGCGCGTGACGGCCGAGGCATCGCTGCTCTCGTCGCCGAGCAGGGGGCGCACGCCGGCATACGTCCACACCACGTCGGCCGCGGTGACGGGTTTTGCGAAATAGCGGCTCGCCTGCTCACACAGGTAGGCGATCTCGCTGTCGTCGATCTGCGCCTTGCCGATCGGGCTTTCGCTTTCCACGTCGGTGGTACCGATCAGCGTGAACTCGCCTTCGTAGGGGATGGCGAAGATGATGCGGCGGTCGGGGTTCTGGAAGATGTAGGCGTGGTCGTGGTCGAAGAGTTTCTTCACCACGATGTGGCTGCCCTTCACCAGCCGCAGCGTCTTCGACTCGCGCAGGTGCGCATGCTCCTGCAGGAACTGCGCAGCCCACGGGCCGGCGGCGTTCACCAGGGCACGCGCGCTGACCTGCCGCCGTGCGCCGTTCGCATCCTGCAACAGCATCTGCCATCCGGTGGCATTGCGCTGGGCATCGGTGCAGCGCCAGCCGGTGAGCACGGTGGCGCCGTGCTCCGCTGCGTCGAGCGCATTGAGCACGACGAGGCGTGCGTCGTCGACCCAGCCGTCGGAGTAGACGAAGCCCTTGGTGAACTGCGGCTTCAGCGACTTGCCGGCCACGTGTTCGCGCAGGTTGATGCCGCGCGAGCCGGGCAGCACTTCGCGCTTGGCCAGGTGGTCGTACAAGAACAGCCCGGCGCGGATCATGAGCGCAGGCCGCATGCTGGGGTCGTGCGGCATCACGAAGCGCAGCGGCCACATGATGTGCGGCGCGCTTTTCAGCAGCACCTCGCGCTCGGCCAGCGCCTTGCGCACCAGCGAGAACTCGTAGTACTCGAGGTAACGCAGCCCGCCGTGGATCAGCTTGGTCGACGACGATGAGGTGTGTGCCGCGAGGTCGTCTTTCTCGCACAGCACCACGCTCAGCCCCCGGCCCGCGAGGTCGCGCGCGATGCCGGCGCCATTGATGCCGCCGCCCACGACGAGCACGTCGCAGGTCGACTGCGCGGGAGGCTGGCGGTCCGGCGGCGCCATGTCGGCGGCGCCCGGGTGCGGGTGGTTCAAGCTGTCTGTCTCCTGGTCTTCGGTGATCGGCTGTTTGTCGGTTGCCGATTGGGTCACGGGCATGTTCGGTTTTTGTTCGTTTGTTTTCCTCTTTTTTCTTTTTAGCCCACAAACGAAAATGGCGCAAGCTCGCAATCCATCAGTTGATGGGCATTCCTTATCCGCTACCCTCGCGACCAAAATCGCCTTGACGACCCCCCGCCGCGCATGACTCCCAACCCCCGACAAGCCTTGCTGATGCAGGAAGTTCGTGCCCGCGGCGCGCTGTCGGTTGAGGCCCTGGCCGAGCAGTTCGGCGTGACGCTGCAGACCGTGCGGCGCGATGTGAAGCAGCTCGCCGAGGCCGGTTTACTGGCGCGTTTTCACGGCGGCGTGCGCCTGCCGAGCTCGACCACCGAGAACATCGCCTACCGCCAGCGCCAGCAGCTCAATGAGGCGGCCAAACAACGCATCGCGAAGGCCGTGGCCAAGGCGGTGCCCGAGGGCTGTTCGCTGATCATCAACATCGGCACCACAACCGAGGCCATTGCGCGCGAGCTGTTGAACCACAAGGGCCTGCGCGTGATCACCAACAACCTCAACGTGGCGGCCATCCTGTCCGACAACTCCGACTGCGAGGTCATCGTCGCTGGCGGCGTGGTGCGCTCGCGTGACCGCGGCATCATCGGCGAGGTGACGGTCGACTTCATCAGCCAGTTCAAGGTCGACATCGGGCTGATCGGCATCTCCGGCATCGAGGACGACGGGACCTTGCGCGACTTCGACTACCGAGAGGTGAAGGTGGCACGGGCCATCATTGAGCACTCGCGCGAGGTGTGGCTCGCCGCCGACCACAGCAAGTTCAATCGGCCGGCGATGGTGAAGCTGGCGGAGTTTGAGGAGGTGGACATGTTGTTCACTGATGCGGCGCCGCCGGAGCCGTTTCCGGCTTTGCTTTCGGAGGCGGGGGTGCAGTGCGAGGTGGCGCAATGAGGGCGTTGCGAGTGCGCCGTTCGTTCGGACTGAGGTGTCGAAGGCTCGCTTTGTCGTGGCCGTTTTCACTGCGTGAGGCCGCGTCGGGATATGCCCCCGACAGGGCAGTAACTTTCTTTCGCTTCCCCGAAAGAAAGTCACCAAAGAAAGGGGGACCCGACGGTGACGGTCGGCCTGAGGCCGACTGCTCTGCGGTGCTCGGTGTTTGGGGCCTCGCGCCGAACTCGCTTCGCGGCCTTTGGCCGCTGCGCTCAAACAGCCGCGCGAAGTCAGTTGACGAGGCGTGCTGCGCACGCGGCCCCAAACCCCTGCGCTCCTCGACGCCACCCACGGGGCCCAAGGGCAATACGGGTCGTTGCTTCGCAACTTCCCCATCCACGCCTCGCTTCGGATCGGCGCGAGCGGAGCGACGCGTCATCGTGCGATGCGAAGCGAGACGAATCTGGTGTTCGGGTCCCCGTGGGTGGCGTCGAGGAGCGCAGGGGTTTGGGGCCGCGCGCGATAGCGCGCATCAACAACTGACTTCGCGACGTTTGTTTGAGCGGCGTGAACGAAGTGAACAAAGCGAGTTGGGCGCGAGGCCCCAAATACCGAGCACCGCAGAGCAGTCCGGCGTAGCCGGACCGTCACCGTCGGGTCGCCTTTCTTTTGGTTCCTTTTCTTTGGCGAAGCAAAGAAAAGGGACTGCCCTGTCGGGGGCACATCCCGACGCGGCCTCACGCAGTGAACAAGACCCACAAGAAAGCAAACCAAGGCTTCAATACCTCAGCCCGAAAGGATGAGCGAACACCATGACCACCCCCACCCACATCCTCGCCCTAGACCAAGGCACCTCCAGCTCCCGAAGCATCGTCTTCGACAACCAGGGCCACATCGTCGCGATGGCCCAGCGCGAGTTCCGGCAGATCTACCCGCAGCCTGGCTGGGTCGAGCACGATCCGAACGAGATCTGGGAGTCGCAACTCGCCACCGCCAAGGAAGCCCTCGCCAAGGCGAAGCTCGAAGCGAAGGACATCGCCTCGATCGGCATCACCAACCAGCGCGAGACCACGCTGGTGTGGAACCGCAAGACCGGCCAGCCGATCTACAACGCCATCGTCTGGCAAGACCGGCGCATGGAACCCGTGTGTGCCGACATGCGCGCGAAAGGGCTGGAGCCGACCTTCCGCGAGAAGACCGGGTTGATCATCGACGCCTACTTCTCCGGCACCAAACTCAAGTGGATCCTCGACACCGTGCCCGGCGCGCGGGCGGCGGCAGCCAAGGGCGAGCTGGCCTTCGGTACCGTGGACACGTGGCTGATGTGGCACCTGACGAAGGGCCGGCTGCATGCCACCGATGTGAGCAACGCCTCCCGCACGCTGATGCTCAACGTGCACCGCAACGAGTGGGACGACGATCTGCTGAAGATCCTCGACGTGCCGCGCGAGATGCTGCCGGAGGTTCACCCGTCGAGCCACGTCTACGGCCACACGCATGCCGATCTGCTGGGCGCTTCACTGCCGATCGGCGGCATCGCCGGTGACCAGCAGAGCGCGCTCTTCGGCCAGGCCTGCTTCAAGGCCGGTCTCGCGAAGAACACCTACGGCACTGGCTGCTTCATGCTGATGCACACCGGCGCGCAGTTCCAGACCTCGACCAACGGCCTCATCACGACGAGTGCCGCGCAGCCGACTGCGACGCCCGAGTTCGCGCTCGAAGGCAGCGTGTTCATCGGCGGTGCGGTAGTGCAGTGGCTACGTGACGGGCTCAACGCCATCAAGGCCAGCGGCGAGGTGCAGCAGCTGGCCGAGAGCGTGCCCGATTCGGGCGGCGTGATGTTCGTGCCGGCCTTCACCGGCCTGGGGGCGCCGTACTGGAATGCCGATGCACGCGGTGCCATCGTCGGCCTCACGCGCGGCACGACCGTGGCCCACATCGCCCGTGCGGCGCTCGAGAGCATCGCCTTCCAGAGTGCGGCCTTGCTGCAGGCCATGAGCCGCGATGCGGTGAATGCCGGCGGCGCGCCGGTGGCCGAGCTGCGTGTGGATGGCGGGGCCTGCGTCAACAACCTGCTGATGCAGTTCCAGGCTGATCTTCTCGGCATCCCGGTCGTGCGGCCCAAGGTGATCGAGACGACTGCGCTTGGCGCGGCGTATCTCGCCGGCCTGTCGAGTGGCGTCTTCCGCAACCTCGACGAACTGAGCGCGCAATGGCAAGTCGACCGCACTTTCCGGCCGACCATGTCGCGTCCGCGCGCTGAAGCGCTGATGGCGGAGTGGGAACACGCGGTGCGCAAGGCCACGGCAGACTGAGGGGATTGGCGGTGCAGGGACGCGTCACTGTATATTTGTACAGTGAACATCCAGCGCAAGCTCGCCATCCTCGCTGACGCCGCCAAGTACGACGCCTCGTGCGCCTCCAGCGGTACGAGCACGCGTGATTCCGTCGGCGGACGCGGCATCGGTTCGACCGAAGGCTCGGGCATCTGCCATAGCTACGCGCCCGACGGCCGTTGTATCTCGCTGCTGAAGATTCTGCTCACCAATTTCTGCCAATACGACTGCCTGTACTGCGTCAACCGCGTCACGAGCAACGTGCCGCGTGCGCGTTTTTCGGTCGACGAAGTGGTGTCGCTCACGCTCGATTTCTATCGACGCAACTGCATCGAAGGCCTGTTCCTCAGCTCGGGGATCATCCGCAACCCCGACTACACGATGGAGCAGGTGGTCGAGGTGGCGCGCGTGCTGCGCGAGGAACACGACTTTCGCGGCTACATCCACCTGAAGACGATTCCCGATGCGTCGGCTGAACTGCTGCAGCGCGCCGGTCGTTACGCCGACCGTCTGAGCATCAACATCGAGCTGCCCACCGAGCAGGGGCTTGCGGCACTGGCGCCGGAGAAAGACGGCCCAGCCATCAAGCGCTCGATGGCCCGTTTGCGTGTGCACATCGACGACGCCCGCAGTGCGGCGAAGGAAGCGGAGTCGCCGCGCGTCGTCTCGCTGCCCAAGGCGTCTCCGCGGCGCGCCACACCGCCGCGTTTTGCACCCGCCGGCCAGAGCACGCAGATGATTGTCGGTGCCGATGCGGCCGATGACCGCACCATCCTCGCGACCAGCGCCAACCTGTACGGCGCCTATGGGCTGCGACGGGTTTACTACTCAGCCTTCAGCCCCATCCCCGATGCCGCGGCGTCACTGCCGCTGAAGGCGCCGCCGCTGGTGCGCGAGCACCGGCTGTACCAGGCCGATTTGCTGATGCGCTTCTACGGTTTCGCCCACGATGAGATCGTGCCGTCAAATGCATCAAGCGGCGGCATGCTGTCGCTCGACGTCGACCCGAAGCTCGCTTGGGCGCTGGCGCACGGCGAGCGCTTCCCGGTCGACCTGAACACCGCGCCGAAAGAGATGCTGCTGCGCGTGCCTGGCCTGGGCGCGAAGACAGTCGACCGCCTGCTGGCCGCCCGCCGTGTGCGCCGCCTGCGCAGCGACGACCTTTCGCGGCTGCGTGTGCCGCTCGCCAAGGTGATGCCCTTCGTGCTATTGCCCGATCACCGGCCAAGCCGCACGCCGCCGGTCGTCGAGGCGGCTCCGCAACAAGCCTCGCTCTTTCCGGGTCTCTAGCTCCGGCATCGGCGATGAGCCAGCGCACGGTCGTTCTCGCCGGTGACGCCGACTGGTCGGGGTTCCGCCGCCACGCCCGCGCACTGCTCGCGCAGCAAGTGCCGCCGGAAGCCGTGACATGGCACACGCAGGCTGCGGCCGCCGAAGACCTGTTCGCCGACGCCGGCGCGGCTGATGGTGTCGACGTACCCCACACGCAAGCCACCGCCCCGTCGGCCGAAAGTGCGAGCGTGCCGCCCTGGTTCATGGTCTTGTGCGAAAGCGCCGTGCTTCACCGCGATCCGGGCCGCTTCGGCCTGCTCTATCGCCTGCTGTGGCGGCTGGCGCACGAGCCAGCGTTGCGCGATGACGCGCTCGATGCCGACCGCATGCGAGCCGAGCTGATGGCGCGTGCCGTTCGACGCGACTTGCACAAGATGACGGCCTTCGTGCGCTTCCGCATGCTGCCCGGCGAAGAAGGCGCGGCCGCCTTGCGCGTGGCCTGGTTCGAGCCCGAGCACCACATCGTCGAAGCGGTGGCGCCCTTCTTCATGCGCCGCTTCACGCAGATGCGCTGGGCCATCTTCACGCCCGAGCGGAGCGTTCGATGGGACGGCGAGAGGCTGGAATTCGGCCCCGGTGGCAGGCGTGATGACGCACCGCCCGCCGATGCCGGCGAAGCGCTGTGGCTCACCTACTACCGCCACATCTTCAACCCCGCGCGCCTCAAGCTCGCAATGATGTGCAAGGAGATGCCCCGCAAGTACTGGCACAACCTGCCCGAGGCCGAACTCATCGGCCCACTGTCAGCGCTGGCTTTGCCGCGCACCGGCCGGATGATCGAAGCGCCCGCCACAATGACCCGACGGCGCATCGCAGCCGGTGCGCAGCAACCGCCGAAGGAGGCCGACGTGAGCGAGTCGCATCCCTTGCAGCTGCCGGACGATCCTGAGAAGGCACTGGCACTTTTGCGCGCGGCCACCGACCGCTGCCGCGCCTGCCCGCTGGGCGAGCACGCCACGCAATCGGTCTTCGGCGAAGGCCCGGTCGGCGCCACCTTGATGCTGGTGGGCGAGCAGCCCGGCGACCAGGAAGACCTGCAAGGCCGGCCCTTCGTCGGCCCGGCCGGCCGCTTGCTGGACCGCGCGATCGCTCAGCTCGGCTGGGAGCGCGAGCGGCTCTACATGACCAATGCGGTCAAGCACTTCAAGTACGAGCTGCGGGGCAAGCGCCGCATCCACAAGACGCCGGCCCAACGCGAGGCCGCCGCCTGCCTGCACTGGCTGGAAAGCGAGATTGACCAGGTGAAGCCGCAGGCGCTGGTGGCCCTCGGCGCCACCGCGGCGCGCTCACTGCTGGGCCGGCCTGCTGCGGTGATGCGCGAGCGCGGGCAGTGGCACGAAGGCCCGCACGGCTTGCAGGTGCTGGTCACGCTGCACCCCTCGGCCTTGTTGCGTGGCGACCCGGCCGAGCACGAAGCGGCCTTTGCGCAGTGGCTGCAAGACTTGTCGATGGCGAGCGAGCTGTTCGGCAAGCCGGCGCGCCGCCGCCGCTAAGGGCAAGCCGCGAATCAGGTCGCCAGGTCCGTCGCCGTAAATCGTTTGGCTGGCGTGGCCTGCACCTGCTGCTGCACACGGGCTCGCCGCTTGCGCGCCCAGATCAGCACGCCGGTGACGCTCAGCATCGCGATCACCACGCCCATGACCGACATCATCACTCGCCCGGTGACGCCGATGATGCGGCCCGAGTGCAGCGGGAACATGCTCTGCAGGAAGATGTCGCCGGCGCTGCCGGTGCCCGGTACATCATGGCCTGCGGGCGCGCCGGTGCGCGAGTCGAAGTACAGCCAGGGGTTGCCCAGGCCACCGTCGCCATGGCTGTTGGCCACATCGAAGAAGCCCACGCCGACGATGCCGAAATCGGGCGAGACGAAGAGGCCACCGGCCGGCTGCGTCCAGCCGCGGCGAGAGGCCTCGGCGCGCGCCTGATCGATCACGCGTTCGTTCGACACCGAGGGTTCGATTGGCTGCGTCGGCGGTGCCGGCACGCGGCTCGCGAATGGTGAAGGTGTCAGATCGGAGAACACCGACACCACCGGCCGCAGCACCTGCTCTCGCAGGTTCATGCTGACCGAGGTGATGGCGAGCATCAGCACCAGCAGGTAGACCCACATGGCTCCAGAGCGATGCAGGTCAAAGGTCATCTTGTGGCCACCGCTCTTCCAGCGGAAGGCGAACGAACGTCGCCATGCACGCCAGTTCGGGAACGAGATCCACAGCGCGACCAGCGTGTCGGCCACCCAGGCGATCGCGATCAAGCCCATGAACCACATGCCGAACTCGATGCCGTAGCCCTCGGGGATGTGCATGCTGTAGTGCAGCTTGTACAGAAAGGGCAGCAGGTTCTCGCGCGTCAGCGAGACCTTGCCCCACTCGCGCTTGCCTTGGATCTCGCCGGTGGCGGGGTCGAGCGCGATCTGGTTGTAGCCGGGCTCGAAGAGCTGGCCGGTTTTGGGGTCGACACGCGGCGAGACGGACGCGGTGAAGGTGTGGCCCGGCTCCACATCGAGCGGCATGTAGGTGACACGCACGCGCGGGTCAGCCGCTTCGATGCGTTTCGCGAGCTCCAGCGCGGGCAGCGGCGTGCCGGCGGTGCGCGCCTGGTACAGGTGCGGGTTGAACCACTCATCGAGTTCGTGGTCCCACGAGATCACCGCGCCGGTGGCGCCGGCGATGAAGAGGAACAAGGCGGCGGTGAGACCGAACCAGCGGTGAAGTCGGACGAAAAGGGGGCGCATGGAAAACCTCCGCGAGGGCAATGATTTCGGAGCCGCGATCACCAGCGGTAGGCCGCCGACAGCACGGCGCGGCGTTGCGCGCCGAACCAGCAGTCGCCGCGGCTCAGGCAGGTTGCGATGTAGGCCTTGTCGGTGAGGTTGGTCACGTTGAGCGCCAGGCGCCACGGGCCGCGGTCGTAGCCGACCATCAGGTCGTAGAGGGTGACCGATGGCACGGCGTTGTCGCCCAGTTCGTCGGCAGTGCTGCCGATGTAGCGGACGCCCGCGCCCGCTCGAAAGCCGGACAGCCCCCACGAGTCGAGCTTGTGCATCGCCCAGGCCGAGGCCGAGTGCTTCGGAATGCTGGCGAGCTGCTTGCCACGGTAGGCGGCGCGGTCGGACGCATCACTCGTCTCGGTGGCGTCCATGTAGGTGTATTGGGCAGTGAGGTCCCAGGCCGGCAGGTTGGCGCTGCCCTCGATCTCGAATCCCTTGACGGTCACCTCGCCGAGCTGCTGCAACGTTGTCGTCGACGGGCCGGTGGTCGTGCGGTTCTTCTCCTTCAACTGGTAGATCGCGCTCGAAACCGTGAAGCGCTCGGTATCCGGCGCCCACTTCACACCCGCCTCGATCTGCTTGCCGCGCTTGGGCTTGTAGTACTGCACCAGCACGTTGTTCAGGTCGGTCGCATCGGTGGCCGGTGCAATGGGCTCGAACGACTCGGAGTAGTTGACGTACGGCGACACGCCGCCTGGCGCGAGGTACACGCCGCCGAGGTTCTTGCTCGTGGCCGAGTTGTCTTGCGACGCGTCTTCGAACGGCGTGCTGTAGGCCTGTGTCTCCATCTTGGCGCGGTCGCGGCGCAGGCCGGCCACCAGGATGAAGCGGTCGTCGAACTTGATCTGGTCCTGCAGCAGCACGCCGACGTTCCGCCCCTGGCTGTCGGTCGTGCTGCCGTTCGTCAGTGCGGGCAAAGGGAAGCTGCCGTACACGGGGTTGTACACGTCGAGCGGAGTGGCGTCGCCTTCGCCGTAGTCGACCTTGTGCCACTTGGCGCGCATGGTGTCCACGCCCACCAGCAGCGTGTGGCGTGTGTTGCCGAAGTTCAGCCTGCCCTCGAGCAGCAGGTCGGCATTGGTGACCTTGGAGTTGTCGTCGGATGCGTACCAGAGGCGGTTCAGGTAGCGGCCGTTCGGGTTGGCCGTGCCGTCGGCGTTCGCGAAACCCAGCCACCAGGCGGCGTACATGGTGCGGATGTGGCCGTCGGTATCGTCGTAGCGTAGGTTGTGGCGGAGCGTCCAGTCGTTGCCGAGCTGCTGCTCCAACTGGTAGCCGAAGCGCTTGCGCTCGCCGCCGTAGCTGTCCCAGTCCGGCTCGCCGATGAAGGTGTTGGTCGGGATGGGGCCGTTCGGTGCGGGAGTGAGCGTGCCCTGGATCGGGAAGAAGGCATTGGTGTTGCCGGTCTTGTCCTTCTGGTATTGCGCGTAGACGTTGAGGCTCGTGCCCGAGGTCGGCTTCCAGGTGAGCGACGGCGCGAAGTAGGTGCGCTCATCGTGCGCGTGGTCGACCTGTGTGCCGCTGTTCTTCTTCAGCGCCACCAGGCGGTAGAGCAGTCGGCCTTCGGCGTCGATGGGGCCGGTGAGGTCGGCTGCGATCTGTTTGTGGTCGTTGATACCCGCCTGCACCTGCACCTCGTTGACCGCTTCGGCCTGCGGGCGCTTGGAGACGAGGTTGACCACGCCGCCGGGGCCGTTCTGTCCGGCAATCACCGAGGCAGGGCCCCGCAGCACCTCGATCCGTTCGAAGGCATAGGGCTCGTTGCGGACCACGCCCCAGTAGCCGGTGAGCGGCAGGCGCAGGCCGTCGAGCAGCACCGAACCTTCACTGCCTCCGCGCATGGAGAAGTAGTCGCCGCGGTTGTCGATGCCGTACATCTCATTGCGCACGCCGGCGGTGTAGCGCAGCGCCTCCTGCATGTTCGGCGACGACTGGTCGCGGATCTGGTCGGCCGTGATGACCGAGATGGACTGCGGCACTTCGTTGAGCGGCGTGTCCGTCTTGGTGGCGGTGGTGCTGCGCTTGGCGCGGTAGCCCGTGACCGGGCCGGTGCCTGTTTCGTTGTCGGCCGCGGCTTTCACCTTCACGGCCGGCAGCGTGGTCTCGGGTGCGGATGCTGCCTCGGCAGGGGCTGCGGGCGTGGTGGTCTGGGCGTGTGCCGTGCTGGCCATCGCAACGAGCGCGGCGCTCGTGATCAGCGCCCGTGAATGGCGGCGAGCCTCCTTGGGAGGTGTTCTATTTTTCATGTGCGCTATGGCTGTTCTGTTGCGGTCGGGAAGGAATGAATCAGGGCGGGGCTTCGATTGCGGTGACCGGCACCGGCACCAGTTGCAGCAGCGCGCGCTTCAGTCCCGCACTGCTTGGGCTTTCGACGAAGACGCAGCGTTTGCCGGTGCGCTTGCAGTGGTCCTTCACGCGCCAGTAGGCGTCGTGGCTGATGCAGCCGGTCTGGCAGATCACGAGGTCGGCGGCGGCGAGCGTGGAGTCGAGCTTCGCGGGGCTGTCTTCTTCGCCGCCGTCGTGGTGCAGAAAGCGCCCGCCGGTGCGCTCGACCAGGTGGCGGTAGACCGGCACGCTGGCGGGCCGGCCGCCGACACAGAGCACGGCCTGGTCGTCGAAGCGGGCGACAGGGCTGATGTCGGCCAGCAGCGGCTCCGCAGCGGTGGCGTCGCGGCGCTGCAGCTCGGCTGCGAGTTCGTCGGCCCGGCGGCGCTGGCGCTCGGCCTCCTGCTGGGCCTGCAGCAGCGTGCGCTCCAGCTGGTGCAGGCGCTCGATCTGGCGTTCGCTTTCACGCGCCAGCTCGAAGCGGCTCTTCAGGCCGGGGGCGGCGGCCTCCAGCGTCTGCAGGTCTTCGCGCAGCGAGGCGATGACGGTGTCGCGCCCGATGAGCTGGGCGCGCAGCTGCACGATCTGCGTCTGCTGGGTCTCGCTGCGCTGGCGGTATTCGTCGGCCTGGCGCGTGCTGCGCTGCTGCGCCGCGGCCATCTCGCGGGCCAGCACCGCGTTCTCGTCGATCAGGTTCTCGAAGTGCTGCAGGTCGACGCGGCGCGCCATGCCGACCTGGTGCTGCAGCATGTGCACTTCGCCGAGCACCTGGTGTTCGAGCGCCGAGGTGCAACGGGCGTGAGTCAGCGTGGCCCAGAAGGCACCGGCCAGGTCCTTGCCATGCGAGGCCTCGTGCCACCAGGTGGCGAGCGCCTCGGTGGTCTTGGCCTTGGCGGCCTGGCGCAGTGGGAGCATGCAGCGCCGGTCGAGCTCGCGCTGCACCGCTTCGGCGACCGGCGTGCGCAGGCGGCACTCGGCAATCACACCGCAGTGCAGCTCATAGTCGTCGGCCACCGCCTGGCCTTCGAGCACCTTGTCGACCAGCCGGCGCAGCGCGGCGATCGGCAGGCACACGCCAACGACCGGGCAGTGCGCGTGGCTGTCCAGCTCCCACAGCCGGCGGCGACGTGAGCCGGTGAGTGATGTTGCCGCCGGCGTGGATGAAGAAGCCGACAGCGGGTTGATCGCCAGCACGGTAGCGCCGGTGTCGAGGGCAGCCTGGCGCACCAGAGTCTCGAGTTGATTGGGGTCGGGTTTGCACATGCGTGAGGTCCGGTTCAATGCACCGGTGGTGCGTCCATGGACGAAGGCGGCTGCAGGGCGGCCTGGATGGCCGGGTCGCCGTCGAGGCGGCGCTGCGCGGAATTGAGCATGCCGAGCAGTTCGCGAAAGGCCGCAGGTTCGAAGCGCAGGCTCATGTAGTGCAAGGTAATCGTGACCACGCCGCAGGAGCACGTCGACACGTTGCCGACCTCGCTCTGGGCAAGCGGAAGGCTCTGGCCGTGGGGGTGGGCGTGTGCATGGTTCATGGGCATGGGCCTCCGTGTTCAGTCGTGGTGGACCGAGGCCAGGTCGCAGCGCAAGCGCTCCATCGTGGCGAGGGGTATCAGTCGGCGAAACGCGTACTGGTCGTGCGCGCAGCCGAGCGTGGCGCCGGCGCCGGCCAGCAGGGCAATGCGCAGCGGCGCAGGGAACTGGAAGCGCAGGAAGTGCACCGCCGAGGGCCGCGCGAGGTGGCGGTCGGGAAGGTCTTCGTTTGCCAGCGCAAACACGCGTGGGTGGCGCGGCAGCTCGATGTACAGGCGGTGCGCGGCTTCGTTGAGGTGCGGCAGCTCACGGGCGCGCTCTTGCGCGTCGGGCAGCTCGATCAACAGCGTGGCCTTCCAGCTGCTGCCGTCGGGCAGCAGGTGGGCGTAGGTGTCGATCTCGTGCTGTGCGTCGTCGAGGTCGTCAACGCGCTCGGCGTGCAGCACCTCCTGGATCTGGTAGCGCACCGTCTGCTCGTCTTCGAACTGCAGGCGCATGCAGGGACCGAGCGACAGGCTGCGTTCGCGGCGGTACGTGATGAGGCGCTGCTTGTGGTTGCGCCGGTCGAGGCTGTAGGTCTTCAGGCTCATCAGGGTGTGTGCCGTGATGTTCATGAGCCGTGAGCCGACTGCTGCCGGGCATGCGCTTCGCCCGCGGTACGCGTGATGTGGATGGCCATCGTCCGGTCTGTGAGTTCTTTTCAGAAAGCACGGCTGGCGACATGGCTGGCGTATGCGCGGCCCGGTAACGAAAGGAGGGGCAGAGGCCCGATCAGCCTGGAGAGGCGCTCGTTCGTTTCAGGGTGAGGTGACTCTAATGCGAATGGTTCGCATTTGCAAGGCTATTGCCGCCCCGGCCGTGGGGCGATGGGGAGTCG
>Ga0307516_10001621_pt1 | contig 30969 bp, 30 predicted proteins | sample 19_EM_MG_FD_203310 | JGI IMG/M metagenome (GOLD analysis project Ga0307516, IMG submission 203310) | Populus trichocarpa ectomycorrhiza microbial communities from riparian zone in the Pacific Northwest, United States - 19_EM | ecosystem: Host-associated > Plants > Roots > Unclassified | place... | reverse complement strand
ACAGGAGCGCCAAAATGCAGCGAATGCTGCTCTTATTTCTATGCATTTTTAACCATTTGAAAGGAAAGATACACAATAATTAAATGCATAGGAGTCAAATGTATAAAAAATCGCCAGGATGGATTCAAAGGCCGGTCGGAAACAAGGGGTGTTAACGATCCACAATCTTCACTTCGAGCCGCTTAAACTGACCAAACCGATGGTCGTCAAGGTTAGTGACGCCATTAAAACCTTTGCGAAATTCAATCAATGCGAAGCAATCACCAGCTTATTCGGTACGCAATGACTTTATCGGGTTGACCAGCGCCGCCTTTAACGACTGCGCCCCAACCGTCAGCACCGTCACCAGCAGCAAGGCCCCGCCTGCCAACAAGAACACATCCGCTCCGATGCTCACGCGATAAGCATAATCCTGCAACCACCAGTGCATGCCATACCAGCCGCCGGCAGAGGCGAGCACCAGCGCGATCAGCACCAGCACGACAAAGTCCTTACCCAACAAAGTAAGGATATCCGTCACCCCGGCACCCATCACTTTGCGGATGCCGATCTCCCGCGTCCGTCTCGCGGTGGTGAACAGGGTCAGCCCGAAAAGCCCGATACAACTGATCAATAAGGTGATGCCCGTCGCAATGTCCATCAGCCACTGCATGGTCTGCTCGCGCTGGTAGAGCTGCGCGATATCGTCGTCGAAAAAACTGAACTCGAAGGGACGGTGCGGGTAGAAGGCTTTCCATTGCCGCCCGATCCGCGCAAGGATGGCGCGGGCTTCTGCTGCAGACCTTCCCTTGGTATCGAGCCTTACCGCAATGTCTGTGCAAGCGATGCCCGCAATCAGCAAGGGCTGGATGGGCGCGCGATAGGAGTATTTATGAAAATCCGCCACGACCCCGACGATCGGCACATATTTGTTCCAGGTATAGATTTGCTTCCCCATGGCCTCGGCCGGGCTCCGGAAGCCAAGGGCTTTTGACAGGCTCTCATTGATCACCACTTCCTTAAGCGTATCGCTTGGAAAAAGGTTCCTTCCCGCCAGTAACCGGATCCCATAGAGCTGGATATAATGCTCGTCGGCCGTAATGCCCTCGACGATCAGCCGCTCCTTACTGTTTGCCACTAACCTGATCGTAAAAATGCCTCTGTCTGAACCCATCGGCGGCATATTTTCCCGGGCCACGTCCGCGACACCCGGCACCTGCCTGATCGCTTCCTCCAGCAACCTGGCTTTACTTACGCTATCCTTTCGCTCATCTGTGGTGAAAGTGACAATGGCATCGGACCGAAAACCGAGCTCTTTGTGCAACATGAACCCGATCTGACGGCCAATGACCATCGTGCCAATGATAAAGAGCAGGGAGATGGTGAACTGGAACACGATCAGCCCCCTCCGCAACCACCATTTCTCGCCGCCCCTTGGCGCGCCTGCGCCTTTCAGCGCTTGGACCGGGGAATGTGCGGACAAGAGCCTTGCCGGATAGAGCCCCGCCAGCAAGGTGGTAAGGACCGTAATCCCCAGCAAAAACAGGCAATTGGCCGGTGCAAATGGCGAGAATCGCAAACCCGAAGGGATGAATTGCTGAAAAACCTGCAGCACCGGACCCGCAGCCAGTACGGCAATCAACCCGGCCAGCGCCGTCAGCAAAAAGGTCTCGGTCAACAGTTGCACGATCAGGCTGATCCTGCCGCTCCCCATCACCTTACGGATGCTGATCTCTTTTCCCCGTGTCAGCGACTGGGCCGTGGCCAGGTTGACATAATTGATCATGGCTAAGACCAGGATAAACAGCGCGATACTCAGCAATGCATATAAGACCGACCGCTGCGCGGTGCTGATGGCGCTACCACTTCCCACGGGAGTGAAATGCACGCTGCTCAGCGATTGCAGCTCGATGCGTGGATAAATGGGTTTCACTCCCTGTCTTTCGTATAGTGCAGACAAGACGGTCCTGACATGGCCCGGATCGGCTTTGGGCCCGAGTTTCAGGAGCACGGATTCCTTGGGTGTAATTTTATTAGGCTGCGACGGATCGAGCCCCAGGCTTTGCAGCAGGAAGCTGTGATCTACCGTCGATAAGGAAATAAAGTCGGTGTAGGGAAAGTCCGTATGTTCCGACCAGTCGCGGACGATCCCGCTGACATGGACATGAAGGCTGTCCTGGTAGACGATCTCCCGGCCGATGAGATTGTTGAGCGGGCCGGTTCCAAAATATTTGCGGGCCCTGCTTTCCGTGAGCACCACACTGAAGGGATGGTCGAGCGCCGTTTGTTCGTTACCGGCGAGCCAGTCGTAGGTCATGATGCGGAAATACTCGGGTCCGGCGATGATCGGCGTTGCGGGATAGCCGACTATTCGCTTGCCCGTACCTACGACCGTGGCCGTGTCATGGTCCAAAATATGATAGGGCGCCACGGTCTCCACGCCCGGCACCTCTTTTCGTACGGCCTCGGGCAGATCGGCCGATACAACCGGGACGAGGTGCTCCGGTTCATTCTTGATAAACTGCTCATACGAGTTGATCCGGTAGATCCGGCTGCCGCCAGGATGGTTACGGTCAAAGCTGAACTCGTAGCGGACGATGACCCAGATGACCAGACAGGCACAAATGCCCAGCGCCAATCCGAGGACATTGATGAGGGTATAAATTTTGTTACGGACCAGCGTACGCCAAGCCATGATCCAATAGCTTTTGAACATATAAATTCCTTTTAAGTGACAGTCTACCTGACGCAACAAAGAAGATACCGCTTCAATATCCGATTGATAATTAACGTTTTATTTTCTCCGGACGCTCTTTGGCTGTTCGGATTCGATACACGGGCTGTCCGAATACCTTACATGACTCGCAGCTAAGGATCTTCAGTCGGCTTGCCCCGGTAAATTAAACCCTGCTTCATTCAGGACTTCCGTAATAAAAGGCGTTTTGAGCTCTGCATAGCGATCCATATCAAAAGGATCTTGTGAGACTAATTGTTGTTTCAGAACGCCGTATTGCTTTGCTTTTTCCGGGTTTTCGAGAAGAAAATCGCGAAATTGTAAGTGGTTTCTTAAACTGATACTATTTTTTGTGCAACAATATAAATGGTGCTTTTGCCAAATTCTGCCGGAACCATCTAATGGCGTTCTGTCTGATAGGTTCCTAAATGCTTCTCTGTCCGGAATTCCCAGGTCCCCCTGATATTCATAACCTAATTTTTCCAACCTGATAATTACAGGATTTAACAGGTGCCTGTTTGCAATGATCAGGTCGATATCAAGGATAGGTTTGGCAGCCAGTCCCGGAATGGAAGTGCTGCCAACATGCTGTATGTCTATAATAAGATCTGATAAAAATCCTTTATACACCTCTTTCAGACTTTCAAAAGCAAAGGGCCATTCTTTGGAATATTCAGCAACAATTATTTTGTTTGGGTTCTTCATTTTAGTTAAACTTACAAATTCCAATAGTTTCAGCAAAAAAGACCCGGTATGATCTTCATTACACAACTCATTTATATTTTGGACGGACAGGCAACTGTTTTCGATCGATTTGAAGCCATTGCTATTCCGGCCATTTCAAAATACAATGGACGACTTTTGCTTCGGGTACGACCTGCCGAAGATGCTTTTATAGAAAGCAGTATAGAGCACCCGTATGAGATCCACCTCGTAGAGTTTGAAACGGACAAGGACTTTGCAAATTTTATGCAGGATGAAGAGCGAAAACGATTTCTGCATTTGAAAGAACAATCCATAAGATCGACTTTGCTGGTAAAAGGGACACAACTGTGACCGGATGCAAAGGGTCATCCGGGTAAATGGAAGGGGGGAAAATAAATTTTAAAAGAACGAATATTCGTTTATCTTTACAGTGAATATGAGACACAAAGATGAAAATAAAGAAGCCGCCATTCGTGAAAAGGCCATCGAAATGATAGTCAATGAAGGTTTCGACGGGTTGAGTATGAAGAAATTGGCGAATGCGGCCAATATTTCCGCTTCTACCATTTATATATATTTCAAGAGTAGGGAAGACTTATTGAACCAGCTTTACATAGCGATTGAAGATAAATTTGAACAGGACGCCCTGAAAAACTTTCACCCTGAAATGAACTTTGAAGAGGGCTTATGGCTTCAATGGAAAAACCGGTATAAAAATATCCTCAGCGATCCCACCGCATTTTTATTCTATGAGCAATTCCGTAATTCACCCCTGATACGGCAAAAAAAGAAAGAAGATAATGTCTTTAGAAAAACAATGGCCTCCTTTGTCAAAAACGCCGTCGCTAAAAAGGAAATTGCCGAACTGCCGGATGAAGTGTTTTGGGCGATCGCATATGGTGCATTTTATATACTCGTAAAATTTCACCTGGACCAATCCACAATGGCTGGAAAATCATTTTCAATGAGCGAAAGCAAAATGAAACTAACATTTAGCCGGATCATAAAATCACTAAAAGCCTAATTTTTCCTCATTTAAAGAACGAACATTCGATTATTTAACTTTTAAACTCAACCCGAAAATGACAATCAATCACATCAATCTCGTTGTTTCAAATGTTGCATCAGCAGCAACTTTTTTTGAAACGTATTTCCAATTTGAACGCACGGTTATAAAAGGCGACTACATTATTGTCGCACTCCAAAACAGTGAGAAATTTACGCTTGTTTTATCGGGGGATAAAAATGGCGAAGTTGCTTACCCAAAAGATTTTCACATAGGCTTTATGCTCGAAACTCCGGAGCAGGTAGACGACTTATATGAAAAGCTGAAGCTGGACAGCTTTGAAATTGGCCAGGCGCCGAAGAAGATCAGAGATAGCCATGCCTTCTATTTTTATTTCGATAATTTGTTTATTGAAGTCGGCCATTATTTCACTCCTTCAACAATTTCACTTCCCGATGCCCCCCATGGACATGATCGGCAATAGTCAATACGTAGATGCCCCTGGCCAGCGACCCCACGTAGAGCAGTGCATCGTTATACCCTTGCCCGAAAGAGATCCGCCTTACCAGGAAGCCCCGACCCTGCATATCGATCAGGCGAAAGTCCAGGTCCCCGCTCTTATCCATATAGGCATGGATCTTCAACTGATCATGCATGGGATTCGGAAATACCTTTATATACCAGCCGACATTGATCAGGTTGCTGTCCGGAAGATCCCTGGCTATCAGGGGCTGATGAAAACCCTCCGTACAGGCAGGATTCGTACCCGCCGTGAGGATGACGGTCTCCCCCACGGTAAAGTCGATGGTATAGCCGGCAAGGGCCTTGCTGCTGCCACCGCCCGCGCCGATCACCTGTTGAGTGGATTGCGCCTGTCCTTCATAAAAAAAAGACCCGCCCGTGAGCAGCAAAAGAATATATTTTTTCATTTTTTCGCATTCGGGGTTAACGGCTGATTTGCCTGGTGGATGATCGGGGTTGGCGGCTGCTTGATCTGCCTGGGCTTCTGCGACATGGATGGAAAGGAAAAGATCCCTTGCTGTGCGGTCTTTCCAAATACTTCAGGAGCCATGTACTTCCCCCTTTCGGCCCCTTGCTTAACTTCTTCTACCCGGATACGGTGCGCATTGGCATAGGCGTCATGGCGGATACCCGTTACGGTCCAGGAAATTTTTGCACCGGATGAACCACCGGCGATCCGGAATTTATTGCCGCTGATCTCCTTCGCGATATACAAATTAGGAGAAGGTCTACCGATAGCCGTCAACTGATAACGGAAATCTTTGTTCAACGCCTCAAACCATTCGGGCATCGTAATCGTCGCTTCACCACTACCGTCCAGCACGACATTGCCATTGTAGATATTCATCATGTCGGGAGATTCCACAAAGGAATGAGAGAGGTATTTATTGGCAGGGTCCAGGGGATGGTCGATCTTAAAGCTGCCGCTCGCCTTGACGAGGTTGCCGTTGACAATTACATTACCACCGAAATAGCCGGCATAATTACCCGTTTTGCCGGGAGTAGCGGCGCCGATCACCCCAAAGGTATAATTGGCATTGGCAACGCCCATTACGCCCACGGCTCCGTTAAGAGCGCCGGTACCAGGGTTGGAAGCCTGTCCTACGATCGCGACTGAACTGACATTATTCGACTTGGTCTCCGCGAAAATACCCGCCGACTGGCCAGTAGGGCTTGTAAGTACCAGGTTGAGGGCCGGCACATTATAATTCGTAGCACTGCTCTGTACATATAAGGCCGGGTTGGTATTCCCGGAATTGGTCAGTCCAAGGGTTATCTGATCGGGGGAATCCCAGAACTGCCCGACATGATTATGATTCGAATGGGATACCGACGCAGCGTTACCATTCCCGTCAAACGGAACATCGAGGTTGATGGTGCCTCCGCTGGTGAGACTGATAGCGGCGGCGCCGCTGGCGGTCAACACGAGGTCATCATGAAGGCCATCGATGCTTTTGACGACCTGGCCGGTGGGGATCTTAGCCGCTGTAACCGAATTATCCACCAGCTTCGCGGTCGTGACCGCCCCACTTTGGATCACCGTGGCGCCCTGCGGTCCCGCCACATCCCCGGCTAATGACCCGGAGAAAGTCTTCGCCGTGAGAGCGGCCCTGGAACTGTCCGCCAATTTTGCCTTCCCGGCAGCCCGCGCGCTATCCGCTACTTTGACATTGCCGGCCACCGCCGCACTATCCGCCACAACGGCCCGGCTCGCCTGCAAAGCCTGCAGCGAATACGGCACCGTGATCAACTCCACCGTCGCCAACGCAACATAATTAGCACTGCCGGTAGTATCCACCTCCACCTGCAAAAATTTATTACCGGTATTCCAGGTGATAGCACCGAAAGCGCCCGAAGCCAATGTGCCGGCTCCGACCTGCAAATTCACCAACCCATACGCATTGGAAGTGGTCAGTTGAGTTTCACTGTATTGTATAGCACCGGTAGCCGAGCCATCCCGGATGCTAAACCGGATACCTAAGGGCTTATTACTGATGACCACACCGGCATTGCCCCGGACAATAGCCTGGTAATTAAACTTTTGAGGGATCTGGGCATGGATAGATAAGGTGGCGATCGCAAAGATCGCAAGAAGGGTCAATAGTTTCATGCGGCTAGTTTGGAATGAGGGATTTTAGTTAAGGACTTCTAAAATTAGCCAATTTGCCGGCTTAGACCAAATCAAGACCGCAATAGCTTTGGGATCTCACGGATCCCCCTGATACTTTTTTGACTATTGCTAGCATATTCTTAGCATACGAATGCCTGCCCACCGAATGTTTTGGTTTTTCATTTACATTACAAGGGTTACGCTGCGCTGCCTTTAAAATGAAAAAACAATGAAAAAGACGTTCCTCTCCGTTCTGTTGGCTGCTGTCTTCCTAACAGCCATCGGTCAACCTGTAAAGCTCCATGGCCGTTTAAAAGTGGAAGGCGCCCAATTACTGGACGAAAGTAACCATCCCTATACCCTGCGCGGCATGAGTATCGGCTGGAGTTGTTTTTGGCCGCGCTTTTATAACGCAGATATGGTGGACTGGCTGTACAAGGATTGGAATTGTTCCGTGCTGCGGGCAGCCATGGGCGTGGAGCCCCAGGGAGGTTATTTGCAGAATCCGAAGGGCTCCAGGGCATTGATGGAGGCGGTGGTGGAGGGCGCGATCCGGTCAGGTATCTATGTGATCATTGACTGGCATAGCCATCATGTGAACCTGGACGCTGCGAAAATCTTTTTTGGCGAAATGGCGTCCAAATACGGCAAATACCCCAATATTATTTATGAACTTTTCAACGAGCCGGCGGAAGCCAACTGGCCGCAGGTAAAGGCGTATTCGGAAGAGGTCATCAAGGTGATCCGGGAAAAAGACCCCGATAACATTATCCTGGTAGGCTGCCCTAAATGGGACCAGGAGATCCAATTGCCCGCCGCCGACCCGATAAAAGGATATAAGAACCTGATGTATACCATGCACTTTTATGCAGGCACGCACAAGCAATGGCTGCGCGACAGGACGGACGCGGCTATCAGGGCTGGCCTGCCCGTATTCATCTCAGAATCGGCAGGCATGGGAGCCAGCGGCGACGGCCCGATCGATTACAAGGAATGGCAGTTGTATGTGGATTGGATCAATAAGAACCACCTGAGCTGGATCACCTGGTCGGTATCCGACAAAAATGAGACTTGCTCGGTATTGAATCCCTCGGCCAATTCCACCGGCCATTGGAAAGACAGCGATCTAAAAGAGTCGGGGGTTAAGACAAGAGAATACCTAAAGGCCTACCCATCGGTAAATAAGAACTGACCCGCTTGCCGCAGTGGGCCTTTGCGGACATCGCGCGTATCATAACCGGACAGTGTCCTATCGGGTTAATCCTTTAATTTCATGAAAATCAAGGTTGTAGAAGTCCGGCATTTTGTTGGCAGTTGCTTTGGTGAAAACCAACGCTATGTTTAGAAACTACTTTAAGACCGCCTTTAGAAATCTTTCCGCTAATAAAGTCTACTCTATTATTACCATTGCCGGTCTTGGGGTCGGCATCGCCGTTTGCCTGGTCCTTTTCATCTTCATCCGATACGAGCAGAGCTTTGATGATTACCATCATAATAAGGCTCGGATCTTCCGGGTAATGACCGTGCCCAACAAGATCGACATCAACTCGCATACTGTCTCCGCCGTCCCCTTTCCATTGCCCACGGCGGTGGAGAACGATATGCCGGATTGGAAGACCACGGGGCTGTACTTCATAGACAACATGCAGGTCATGGCCATGGGCAAAGACGGGACGCCGGAGAAGAAATTCAAGGAGAAAGAAGGCTGCTTTCGACTGGAGCCGTCCTTCTTTTCTATTTTCGATATTACCTGGCTGGCCGGGAACGGAGCTAAGTCCCTGGACGACCCGAATTCGGTAGTGTTAACCCGACAGACAGCGGAGAAGTATTTCGGGGACTGGAAACAGGCGATGGGTCGCACGATCAAGATCTTCAATCACGACCTGTTCACCGTCTCCGGTATCATCGGGGACCCCCCGGCCAATACTGATCTGCGGCTGAAGATGATCTTCCCCTATAAGACGGGCTTTTTTCCCAAAAGCAAGGACTGGTGGTCGATCAATAGCTCCCACGGCTGTTATGTATTATTGCCGGCCGGTGAGTCCGTCGCGAACGCTAATAGGCGGCTGAGCGCCCTGTCAAAAAAATACCGCACCCCCGACAACAAGAACTCGCAGGCATTGCAATCGCTGGCGGACGTGCATTTTGACGCCGTCGGTGGCAACTACAGCGGCAGGGTCATTACTCCCGATCGGATCCGCACATTGTGGCTGATAGCCGGCTTTATCCTGCTGATCGCCTGTGTGAACTTTATCAATATTTCCACGGCGCAGGCCGTCAACCGGGCGCGGGAAGTAGGGGTGCGCAAGGTGCTGGGCGGCCTCCGTCGGCAGCTGACCCTGCAATTCCTCCTGGAGGCATTGTTGCTCGTGGTAGGCAGTGTATTATTGGCGGTGGTGCTGACCGGAGTCCTGCTGGCGCCGGTTAGCAGGATGCTCGATATGCCCTGGTCCTACGACATTTTTAAGGAGACCTCCGTTCTCTTGTTCCTGGTCTCAATAACAGGGATCGTCACTCTGCTGGCGGGTTTCTACCCGGCCCTGGTGCTTTCCTCCTTCAATCCCATTACGGCCCTCAAGGCCAAATTCTCGGCACGCAGCAGCAAGGGTGGTATCACGCTTCGCCGGGGATTGGTAGTATTGCAATTCGTCATCGCCCAGGCCCTCATCATCGGGACCCTGCTCATCGTTCGGCAGATGAATTATTTCGGCAATGCCGCGATGGGTTTTAATAAAGAGGCGATCGTCAACGTACCCTTTCTGGCGGACAGCGTCGGTCTCAGTAAACTGGATTACTTAAGGAATAGGCTCCTGGCCGTAAAGGGGATCCAACAAGTGAGTTTCAACAACACGGCGCCGGCTTCCCAGGACAATTGGTGGACCGGCTTCAATTTTGACCATGCCAAAAAGGGGGTCAATTTTGCAGCGATCAGCAAATTCGCAGACGCCGGTTATATTTCCACCTACTCATTGCCGTTGGTGGCCGGGCATAATTTCGGCACGAACGACTCTGTGAAGGAATTCCTGGTGAATGAGACCATGGTCAAAAGACTGGGCTTCTCCGATCCTCACGAGGTGCTGAATAAAGAGATCAATCTTTGGAATGGCTTTGCAGTAGGACCGATCGTCGGAGTCGTAAAGGATTTCCACCCATCTTCGTTAAAAGATTCGTTGGCGCCGGTGTTCATGCTCAATTTTAAAAGAAGGTTTGACGCGGCAGGGATTAAAATGGAGGGTCATAACCTCCCTGCTACCATGGCTACGATCGAAAAGATCTGGGGTGAGACCTTTCCGAATTATGTTTTCGAATATGAATTCCTGGATCAGAAGATCGCTAATTTTTATAAAGATGAGGCCAACCTTTCACGGATCTATAAAATATTTGCATCCATCGCCATTTTTCTAAGCTGTCTGGGATTGTACGGGCTGGCGTCGTTCATGGCGGTTCAGCGGTTGAAAGAGGTGGGTATCCGCAAGGTGCTGGGCGCTACGATCACCAATATCATAGTTCTTTTCTCCAGGGAATTTGTGTTGCTGATCGGTATCGCGTTCCTGATCTCTACGCCGATCGCCTGGTATTTTGTACACCAGTGGGTGCAGCAGTACGTCTACCGCATTCCCATCAGCGGGTGGGTCTTTGCAGCGGGAGGGCTGCTGGCGCTGCTGATCGCATTGGCCACGGTGAGCTTTCAGGCATTTCGGGCAGCAACCGTGAATCCGGTAAAAAATCTAAGGGCGGAGTAAATGGCCGGCCGGTCATCCTGCCTTGCAGGGCTTCCGGGGCGTGGGGCGATTATCCCTCCGTTTCCTTCGTCAGATCCAGCAGCTTATCTGCCTGGATGATCGCAATCTGCTTCCCTTCCGCCCGGATGATCTGGTCATTGGCCAACTCATTGATGATCCGGAAAACGGTCTCATACGTGGTGCCCGCATAAGAAGCCAGGTCCTGCCTGCTCAGCAGGATGTTGGTGAACCCCTCTTCCGTGACCCCGAATTTTTCCTTCAGCGCCAGCAGGACCTGCGCGATCCTTCCCTTTACCTGCATATGCGCGAGGTTGCGCATTTTTCTTTCCGATTCCTGCAGCTCATCGGCGAAGAACAATAATAACTGGTAGCTGAATTCAGTATTTAGTTTCAGGCTGGCCTGGAAAAAATGCAGATCGATAAAGCAGGCGTTCACGGGCTCCAATGCCGTGGCGGAAATAGGGTAGAGGCTTCCATGTCCCAGCCCCCGGTGCCCGAAAATATCCCCCTCCCCGGCAATTCGGAGGATCAGTTCCTTTTCTTCCCCCCATTTCTTATGCACTTTTACTTTTCCCTCGGTGACAAAGTAGATCCCCTCCACCTGATCCCCTTCCGCGAAGATCAGTTCCCCCTTCCTAAAACTGAAGTTCTTCCGGTGGGCGCCTACCGCCGGTATCCATTCGGGCAGGCATCGCTTGCATAAAAAACAGCTCTTTAGGTCACATCCTTGTTTGTTTTTCTTCATATCCCGGGCTTTAAAATTCCTTTTTACAATATTATGAAAATAATTATATTATACTGATTCGGGTAAAATATAGGAAAAATGACCAAAAAGCCATATTTTTATAATACGTACAATATATAAATGCATATTTTGTCGTACGATCTGCTTAATTTCTTATATGTGATATTATTTAATATCAATTTTTCCCCTCGTTTGTCTGCGATTGCCTGCCATCTTTAAAATCTTTGTCAACAAAAAAAGCCCCGGAAGAGTGGAGTCTGACCGGGGCCCGAATTAAAAATGATCGCTCATTTTAAACCAAAACAAATGTATGAGGAAAAAAACTGTTTTTCGAACAGGCCTGGCCCTACTTTTTCTTTTCAGCCGGCCTTTTTTGGGGAAAGCCCAATTTTCACTTACCGGCCAGCTCCGGACAAGAACGGAAACCAGGGATGGCTACGGCACCCTGGAGACCATCGGCAGCAAGCCCGCCTTCCTGACCTCCCAACGCACCCGGATCACCTTTAACTACAGCTCCCACCGGGTCATTTTCCAGGCCGCCGTCCAGGACATACGGGTATGGGGAGCCGACGCCTCTACGATCAACAACGCCGATGGCAACCGTCTCAGCGTACATGAGGCCTGGGGCGAACTCATCCTGGCCAACGCCGCCGACAGCTCTTTTACTCCCTCGGGCATCGGGTTCCTGAGCGTAAAGATCGGCCGGCAGGAACTCGTCTATGACGACCAGCGATTGCTGGGTAACCTGGACTGGCTCCAACAGGCGCGCCGCCACGACGCCATCGTCTTTAAACTACTGCATCATGGCTGGCAGGCCGATCTCGGCGCGGCCTTCAATCAGAATACGGATGCCGTCAATTATAACGGCACCTCCTATACGCCCGCCAACATCCCGCCTTATGCAAAAGATAGCAAGGGCAACCTCACCACGGTGCCCTCCGGTCTCGTCCCGCTGGCAAATGGCTCCGGCCTCAGTGCAAGGAACGGCGCTCCCTTACTGGCCGGCCCCGCCGGGACCAATGGAATGAACCAGGACTACAAGGCCATGCAGTTCCTCTACCTGGCAAAGAAGTTCCGGAACACCAGGGTCTCCGGTCTCGTCCTCGCCGATGAATTCGGGAAATACCGGCTGGATTCCGTAAAGAATATCGCCGGCTCGGATACGGGAACCCTCTATGGCAGAAGATTCGACCGCTCCGGCGTCAATACCCGCATCACCGCCGGCATCTTATTGACCAGCCAATTGGACAAACAAAAAAAATGGCTCCTCACCGCAGGCTTTTATTACCAGTCCGGTAAGGACAAGGACGGCTTCAGCATCGGCGCTTATACGTCTACGTTCTCTCTCACGCATACAATGGGGAATTTCTCCGGCACGGCCGGATGGGATTATGTCCGGGGTGGCTTCGACCCTTTATACGGCACCCCGCATAAATTCTGGGGAACGATGGATTATTTCTATGCCGCAACAGGTGCTCCCGCCGGAGGGTTGAACAACCCTTTTTTGAAAGCAAAATATACAGCGCCAAAGGGCCGGTTTACCATCGGGCTGGACTATCATTATTTCGCCCTGGCCATGGATCAGAAGGACCTGAAAGGGAATAGCATGAAGAAGTTTCTGGGCAGCGAGTTCGATCTCACGGCCAGCTATAGCCTGAATAAGATCACCTGGCTGGAAGGAGGCTTTTCCCGGATGATGGCGACCTCGAGCATGGAACTCGCAAAAGGCCTGGCCCCCGGAACGACCCGGCTGAATGGCAACTGGGCCTGGCTGCAGGTAAATATCCGCCCCGACTTCCTTCATTAATCTATTGATCATTAAAAACTCATTCATATGTCCACTGACCTAAAATCCCCCGCTGACTCGGCCGCCAAAGCTTCACGCGAAGGAGGCCCTCAATCCCCAAATCTCAAACTCCCGAAATCTCAAAATCCCCGAGAGCCTCTGCAAAGGATCAACCTCTTCTCCCTCGCAACGATCCAGATGCGCAGTTTCCATATCACCTGGCTGATGTTCTTCGTATGCTTTTTCGGTTGGTTCGGGCTGGCGCCCCTGATGCCTACCATACGGGCCGATCTGGGTCTCACAAAAGCACAGGTGGGAAATACCATCATTGCCTCCGTGGCTTCTACCATCCTCGCCCGGCTCATCATCGGAAGGCTTTGCGATATTTTCGGGCCCCGCAAGACCGCCGTACGCTTATTATTGATCGGGTCGCTCCCCGTCTTCCTCGTGGGACTCTCGAAGGACTACACCAGTTTCCTCCTGTTCCGGTTTGCCATCGGCGTTATCGGGGCTTCCTTCGTGATCACCCAGTTCCATACCTCGATGATGTTCGCATCGAAGATCAAAGGAACGGCGAATGCCATCACTGGCGGCTGGGGCAACCTGGGCGGCGGCGTGACCAATATGGTGATGCCCCTGGTCTTTGCGGCCATCGTAGGATTCGGATATACCCCGCATGTTGCCTGGCGTTATGCCATGATCCTGCCGGGAGTCATGATGCTGATCATCGCTTTTTTATATCATCGTTTCACAAAGGACACCCCCTCGGGAAATTTTGATGAGATCCACCGTTCCAGGCCCTCCGGAAAGACGGATTGGTCGGCCCTGGCCGACTGGCGGGTAGGGGCCCTGACCATCGCCTATGCCATGTGCTTTGGCATGGAGATCACCTTCGATAATGTGGCTTCCCTGCATTTCGTGGATACCTTCAAACTCTCGCAAAGCAATGCAGGCTTCTGGGCGGGGATCTTCGGCTTCATGAACATTTTTGCCCGCGCCCTGGGTGGGATCGTATCCGATAAGATAGGGGCCCGTTGGGGGATGAGAGGCAAGGGGCTCCTGCTTGCCGGCGTTCTCCTGCTGGAAGGACTGGGTCTCCTCGCCTTTGCGGGCGCCGGTAGTTTTGTCTGGGCCATCGTCTCGATGTTGTCCTTTGCCTTGTTCCTAAAAATGGCCAATGGCGCGACCTATGGGATCGTCCCTTTTATCAATGAAAAGAATGTTGGGTTGATCAGCGGGGTCGTGGGCGCCGGGGGCAACCTGGGCGGCATGCTGTTCGGGTTCTTATTCAAATCGACCTCCATCACCTATGTCGGGGCTTTCCGGTATATCGGGTTTGCGGTCATCCTTGTTTCCTTGCTGGTATTGATCACCCGGTTTAAAAAACCCTCCGTACAGACGGGGGAATTGTCCATGACGGATGCAGCGGTAGCTTAACGATCCAAAAATATGGCCATCCTCTATCAACATACGGACAAGTTCAAGACCACCTGCTGTTATTGCGGGGTTGGCTGTGGCCTCATCGTGCATAAAGATAAAAAGGGGGTCATCTCGGTTGAAGGGGATCCTTTACACCCTGTCAATAAAGGGTTGCTCTGCAGCAAAGGAATGAACCTGCATTATACGGTGAACGACCGCGACGACCGGCTCTTATACCCGCAGATGCGCTATAATAAGAGCATGCCCCTGCAAAGGGTGGACTGGGATACGGCCTTGAACAGGGCGGCTGCGGTCTTCAGGACCTTCATCGATAAATACGGCCCCGATTCTGTGGCGTTCTATATTTCGGGACAATGCCTGACGGAGGAATATTATGTGATCAACAAACTTATCAAAGGCTTCATCGGCAGCAATAATATCGATAGTAACTCCCGTCTCTGCATGAGCAGCGCCGTCGCGGCTTATAAGATGAGCCTTGGCGAGGACAGCGTGCCCCTGAGTTATGAGGACATCGAATTGGCCGATTGTTTTTTCGTAACGGGCGCCAATCCTGCCTGGTGCCATCCTATCCTCTGGAGAAGGATCGAAGCACATAAGGCGGCCCATCCGCAGGTAAAGATCATCGTGGTCGACCCGCGTACCACCGACACCTGCGCACTCGCGGATCTTCATTTGCCCATCCTCCCCGGCACCGATATCACGTTGAATCATGCCATTGGCCGGATCTTGATCGAGCGGGGCAGGATCGACGCCGGCTTCCTAACGGATCATACGGAAGGGTTCGAATCCTACCGGGCCATGGTATTCCGCCGCACGATAGCGGAAGCGGCTGCGATCTGCGGCATCCGGGAAGAGGAGATCCTGCTCGCCGCGGGGATGATCGGGGATGCCAAAGGGTTTATCAGCATGTGGACGATGGGCTTGAATCAAAGCGTGATCGGGGTGAACAAGATCCTCAGCCTTATCGATCTTCACCTGGTCACAGGTCATATCGGCAAGCCTGGCTCCGGCCCTTTTTCGCTCACCGGTCAGCCCAATGCCATGGGAGGACGGGAGGTGGGGGGACTGGCGAATTTACTGCCCGCCCACCGCGATCTTTCGAATCCCGCACACCGCCTGGAGATCCAACAATTCTGGGGATCGGGTCCGATCTCTCCGAATCCCGGACTCACCGCAACGGAAATGTTCAAGGCCCTGGCCGATGGCCGCTTAAAAGCGATCTGGATCATCGGTACCAATCCATTGGTAAGCCTGCCGGATACCCGCCTGGCGGAGGAAGCCCTGAAAAAAGCAAAATTTGTCGTGGTGCAGGAGATCAGCAATAAGCCCGAGACCCTGGCCTACGCGGATCTCATCCTGCCGGCGGCTTCCTGGACGGAGAAGGACGGTACGATGACGAATTCGGAAAGACGCATCAGTTACCTCGAAAAGGTCGTCGACCCGCCGGGAGAGGCCCTGCCGGATGCAGAGATCATTTGCCGGCTGGCCCGCAAGCTGGGGTATACGGGCTTCGATTACAGCGACAGCAGTGAGATCTATCGCGAACATGCCCTCCTCACCGCCGGCACCTCCATCGATATCAGCGGCCTGGATCATGGCATCCTGCGCGAACAGCGATCCGTTCAATGGCCGTACCCGAAAGGACAGCGGGGGCAGGGCACTGTTAGACTGTTCACGGACGGTCAGTTTTATACGCCCTCCTCGAAGGCGATCCTGCATGCCGTTCCGGACGAACAGCAGAGCGAAAGGACGGATGGGGAGTTCCCGTTTATCCTGACCACGGGTCGTATCCGGGATCAATGGCATACGATGAGTAAGACAGGGAAAGTAAATAAATTGAAAAGGCATCTCCCCCAGTCCTTCCTGGAAATACATCCCGCGGATGCGCAACGATTGCAGATCGCGGAGAATGAATTGGTCCTCGTCCGGTCCCGCAGGGGGGAAGTGCGGGTGAAAGCAAAAATTACTCCCGGCATCCGGAAAGGCGTGGTATTCCTGCCCATGCACTGGGGAAAGATAGGAGGGAACGACCTCCATCGGGCGAATAATTTGACGAACAACCTGGTAGACCCGATCTCCAAAGAGCCCGATTTCAAATATAGCGCCGTTCAGGTCGGGAAATATAAAAAACCCCAGCAGCGCATCGTCATCGTAGGCGCCGGCGCTGGGGCCTATGGATTCATCCAGTCCTACCGGGCCGTCAACAGGGAAGACAGCATCACGGTCTTTAGTAAAGAGAATTTTCCTTTTTATAACAGGGTGATGCTGCCGGATTATATCAGCGGCACGCAAAGCTGGGAACAATTGGTGAAAATGACCGATGAAGAAGAGCCTGCCTTCGATATCACCCTGCATAGGGGAGTGAGCATCGAGAAGATCGACCGGCTGAACAAATATGTAGTGGATTCCAACGGCGCGATCACTCACTATGATGTCCTGCTGCTGGCCATGGGGAGCCGGGCGGCCTTCCCGAAAAATGCGCCCGCGCTGGAAGGCATCTTCACCATGCGCAGTCGCATCGATGCGGATAATTTTCGACGACACGCCATCCCCGGCTCTCATACCGTGATCGTCGGGGGCGGATTGCTGGGGCTGGAACTGGCCGCCTCCCTGCGTGAACTGGGAGTACGGATCACGATCGTGCACAGGACCTCCCGTTTCCTGGAAAGGCAATTGGATGCCCTGGGTAGTGAACTGCTGCAGGAAGAGATCATCGATCAGGGCTGCGAAGTGTATTATGCGGATGAAGTGCAGTTGTTCTATGGTCAGTCCCGCCTCACCGGCATCCGTCTCCGCAGCGGGCGGATGATCGATTGCGATGCGCTGGTCTTTTCGATCGGCACGGAACCCGCGATCGAACTGGCCCGGGAAGCCGGCCTGCATTGTCAGCGGGGCGTATGGGTGAATGAGCAGTTGCAAACGAGCGACCCCGCCATCTACGCGGTAGGGGAGATCGCCGAATTCGGGGGTAACCTCTACGGATTTACGGCGGCGGCGGAACAACAGGCCACGGTGATGGCACACTATCTCAACGGGGATATTGCCAGCCGTTATGAAGGCACCGTCCCGATGAATATCATTAAGATCCATGGGTTCGATCTTTGCAGCATCGGTATCCCGCAGCGGCCCAACGAACAGGAATACGAGGAGATCGTATTCATCGACCGATCCAGGCGCTATTATAAAAAATGTATCATCCACCGCGACCGGCTGGTGGGAGCGATCCTGATCGGCGACAAGGCGGAGTTCCAGGAGTTCCGTGAATTGATCTCCGGTAAGATAGAATTGAATGAGCGGCGCCTCCTGCTCCTGCGTAGCGGGGCAAAGGCCGAGCCCGTACTCGGAAAGCTGGTATGTAGCTGCAATAATGTCGGCAGCGGCAATATCCTGAATAAGATCGCCGAAGGGTTCAGGGATTTGGCCGGGCTTTGTGCCGCTACGGGCGCAGGCACCGGATGCGGTTCCTGCAGACCGGAAGTAAAAAAACTATTGGAAAATGTTTCGTAAGAACTACACCGTAAAGATCCACCTGCCCGGGGGCATTGTCGCCGCCGGTGATCTCTATGCTCTGGCGGAGGCAGCGGAAAAAGCAAAGGTCGATGAGCTCCGCTTTGGCACCCGCCAGCAATTGTTTTGTAAGGTCGCCGATAAATACGGACCGGCTTTCCTGCTCGACCTGGAGAGAGCTGGGCTCTCCTTTGAGACGGACGAAGAGAAATATCCGAATATCGTCAGTTCCTACGTGGGCTCGGGGATCTTTGAGACGGGCGGCTGGGTCAGCGAAGGGCTGTACAAGGATATCCTGGATGGCTTCGACTTCCGGCCGGGGCTGAAGATCAACCTCGTGGAGGCCAATCAATCCTTTGTTCCCTTTTTTACCGGCAATATCAATTTCATCAGTTCCCCGATAGGCAACTACTGGTATTTGTACCTGCGCTTTCCCCGCACCACCACGCTCTACCCCTGGAAAGAACTCATCTATTCCCGGGATATCCCTCGTATCAGCCGGCTAATCGAAGAGAGCATTCTAAAGAATAGATCGCTGTATTTCGACCAACCTTCCGTCGATGGCGATCAGCTCTACCGGGAAGTACAGGAGAAAGAAAATTTTGTGACCCAGCCGATCCGGGAAGAATTAAAAATGCCGGCATTTACCTTGCCTTATTATGAAGGGTTCAACAAGGTCGGCAATAAGTTATGGTTAGGCATTTATCGCAGGGAAGAGACCTTCCCGGTCGCTTTTCTAAAAGACATCTGTACCATCTGCCTGCAGACCCGGATCGGGCAATTGTATACCACGCCGTGGAAATCGCTGATCGTAAAAGGCATCGGGCAGGACCAGCGTCTTCTCTGGGACTATGCCCTGGGTAAATACCGGATCAATGTACGGCATGCTTCCAATGAATTGAACTGGCAGGTGGAAGATCTTTCCGAAGAAGGTCTCCGGCTCAAGCGCTGGCTGGTCCGGCAGTTCGACAATGAAGATACCAGGACCTACGGGCTTTGTTTTGCCGTAAAGACCCGGCCCGGGTCGGGCCTCTTTGGATCCGTCATCATCCGCAGGCAGGACAACCCCTATCCCAATCAGAGCAAAATGCTGGACCGGTATGACATCCTGCACACCCGTGATTTTAATGCGAACTCGAAAGAATACATCATCTATCGGAAGGGGCTGGAAAAAGACAACCTGGGCACCTATCTCGTTTCTCTCTGTAAATACTTTTATGAGCTGCAAAGCCAAAATGACCTGCTCTCCCGGCAGGAAGAGGGAGGGGGAACCTCCGCGAAGGAGGCCAGCCCGGAGAACAAACAGGTCTTCCAATGCCGTCATTGTCTGACCCTTTATGATGAGGACTATGGTGACCCGGCTTGCGGCGAACCTGCCGGGCGGCCATTCGAAGAGATAGCGCCGACCTGGCAATGCCCCGTCTGCGGCGGCCCCAAAGAGGACTTTTCCCTCTTGCAAAAAAGGACCTTGATTCAGTGAGGGGCATCGTATCTTTATGGAAGGTTTCCAAACAATAATCTGAACGGCATGCAGGTGATCAGGGACACATATGGGAGGAGTTTTAAAACGCTGCGGGTGAGCCTGCTCAGCGCCTGCAACCTGGGCTGCGTATATTGTATTTCCGGGGATGACGCATTGAAGGAAAGCAATGCCGTCGCCGCAAAGGAACATCTCACCGTGCCGGCTCTTTTACAGATCATTGAAAGGCTGCACCGCCAGTTGGACCTGGATACGATCCGGCTGACAGGGGGAGAACCTTTATTGTATAACGGGCTGACCGAAGTGATCCGGGGTATCCGCTCCATGGGCATCCCCCATATAAAACTGACCACGAATGGGTTCCTCCTGGAGAGGATGGCGATCCCCATCAGGGAGGCCGGTATGGAGGCGATCAATGTATCCCTGGATGCTATCGAAGAGGAAACTTTCTTCCGCATGAGCAAACGGCATTCCGTGGCACGTATTATACGGGGCATCGATGCGGCGCAGCAGGCGGGGCTGTCCGTCAAGATCAATACGGTGATGATGAAAGGGATGAATGATTCGCAGATCCTTCCTTTGGCGGACTTTGCTTTTTCGCGCGGGGTCCGTATCCGTTACCTGGAACTGATGGCGATGGGACATTTACATGACCATGCCGCCGGCCTTTTGATCACCAGGGACAGGATCCTTTCCGTTATGGCGGAACGATACCGGTTTTCTCCGTTGATGCGGGAGGGTTCGGCCACGGCCAACTACTGGCAGACGGAAGAAGGGCATGTTTTTGGAGTGATTGCCAATGAGAGCGAACCTTTTTGCGGGGATTGCAACAGGCTCCGGCTGGATAGCATGGGAAATATCTATGGTTGCCTCAGCAGCAATCATCCCATCCCCCTGGATGCGGGCGAGGCGGATTGGAGCGGGAAATTGGAAGAGGCTCTGGCGCAGAAACAAGCCGTTCGGTTTATTGGCAGCGACCTGAGCATGCTGCATATCGGCGGATAAAATTAACTACATGAAAATACATGTGTATGCCGCGTTGAAAGAACATTTCGACCCGGAGTTCGAGTTGAAGGAGACGGTACACAATACCGACGAATTGAAAGCCTGTCTGCAGGAGATCAATGCCGATGCCGCGGAATTATTGAAGAGCTGCCGGTTTGCCGTGGAAGAAGGGTTTATTGATAATGCTTATAAATTGAAGGACAATGATACGGTCGTCATCATCCCTCCCAGCAGCGGCGGATAAGCCTGCTGTCTTTATTTCTCCCGATCCTTTGGACATCGCTGCCCTCTTAAAAGAGGCACATCATCCGGGTGCGGGGGGCCTCGTGTTGTTTAGCGGAGAGGTCAGGGACAACAATCGCGGCCGGGCCGTGGCCCACCTGGAATATGAGGCACATGAGGCCCTTGCTTCGCAACTGATCGAAGAGATCCTGAAAGCAGCGATAGAAAAATGGGGCCTGCAAATTGCCGTCGCCTGTCATCGGACGGGGAAGGTCGCCATCGGGGAGACGGCCGTGGTAGTGATCACGGCTTCCGCGCATCGCAGCGAAGCCTATGCCGCCAATAAATATATCATCGATCGTATCAAACATGAGGCCCCGATCTGGAAATGCGAATATTATATAGATGGCTCCCATGAATGGGGCAACAATTGCAATTGCCAGGCGATAACGGGCGACCTCACCAAACATATTTATGACGCCTGAACACCTTATAGGGCTCGTGCTTTGCGGCGGCGGGAGCAGGCGGATGGGCCGGGATAAAGGATTGTTGCTAAAGGACACCGGCGGAGAGCATCCGCATGAAATCCCCTGGGCCGTTTATATGGGAAATAAGCTGAAAGATTGGCAGATCCCCTTATACTACTCCATCAATGCCACACAGGTCGCATCTTATTCGACCTTTCTTTCCCCCGATGAATGGATCATCGACTCCCTGGACCTCCCCGGCCCCTTGAATGGCTTGTTGAGTGCGCACAAAAAATACCCGTCCAAAGACCTGCTCCTGCTGGCCTGCGATATGCCCGACCTGGATAAGGATACTCTGCAAAAGTTGATCGATGTTTATAATGCTCAGGTGTCCGGGCAAATTCCCTCCGGCCCTCAATTCTTTGTCTATGAAGATAGCTCCTTCGCGCAGCCTTTCTGTGCTATCTATACGGCCGCGGGCCTGGCGCCTCTATACGCACAAGCACAGCAAGGATTACTGTCAGATTTTCGGCTGCAATCCATCTTCCGGAATAGAAGGACCCTGAGGATCGCTATCGATCGGCCGGAGGCGTTTAAGAATTATAACACTTTATAAGCCAGTGGTTATATCCTTCACCATTTCGGATAGATCATTTCCTAGCTGATGCCCGCGTTCAACAATTTTGCGGAATTTTGCATGCGGAAATTTTTCTTTATAAAGAGAAAGGTGTGAGAACGGCACCGTTTCATCATTGGTACTGTGATAAAAAAACATCGGAATATTGGCTGTTATTTTAGAGGCAAGTTTATTGTCCAGGCTGAAGCCTTCAAATTGCCAGCCGCCCTCTCCCCAGAACGGAGTAGACGCCAGGAATATCCCCAAAATATTTTTATCAATTTTATTTTCTGTTATGTATTTAAGTAAAATGCAACCCCCCACTGAATGACCGACGAGAATGAGATCACTATCTATCTTTTTTAATGCTTGTTCGATTTTTACTTTATAAGCCTCATAATCCGGATCATCTTCGTCCGGCATTTTGGGATAAACTATTTCATAATTTTCACCCAGGGCATTTAGCAAATAGGATACTAATCTCTTATCCGCATTATAGGCGCCTTTCCCGCCGCCCTGTATGAAGAAGATAGTTGCCTTTTTCATAACGAACTATTTTAGCTGGATGGTGTTGAAAGCAAATATAGCAAAATTGGGGATTTTTGCCAGCTGGGGATAGCGATGCGGCAGCCGTTGCGACGCTCCGTTCGACGGCAGGGGCGATCGGCCTCTTTGTCTTATACTCTCCTAAGTACTAAACCCTAATCTTGCAGCTTCCCCTTTCTTTCTGTAGGTAGAAGCGTTCCTCTGGCCTATATTTGATCTATCCAATCCGAATGAAAACTGAATCCTTATCCTAAGCCCGTTCTGTACCCTATTTAATTGAAGACTAAAAATTCAAGTTCTCTGAAAAACCTCCGAGTAAGATTGGAGGTTTTTTCTTTTAGCCTTAGGTATGCTAATGGGGGAATGGAATCGGCGGTCCTGCTGCTATTCAACATCCTTGCGACGCTCCGTTCAACGGCAGGGGTTCCATGGCGCCCCACTTCGCATCCTCAGCTAGGATGATGGCGCCACAGACAAAACTTCGAACAGCGTGCTTTATTTTATTTTACGATCCCGTCGTTTTAGATTGTTCACCACGGCAGGTAGCCTCCCTTTGACAGGATTTGTGGGGGGGTAAGGGCGCCAAATTTTCAGATAATATGAAAAAATGGCACAATTTGATTTAGGAGATAAATGGAAACGTTTAGGTTTCAAATCTTTTATTAAATTGGAACACCAATTGATATCCTGGCATTACTAAAACTACCAAAATTATGACAACATCGACTTTTGCCATACATTTTGATTTTTGGGGAGACGGAGGGAGCTTTAAGATCTGCCTGGTCGCGAATGTCGAGATTCACCATTCCCAAACCTACTACGTTGTTAATAATTTTAAGGTGCCCGACCGTGAGGGGCAGTCACTTCTTCCTGAGATCACGATACGAAAAGTGAAGGGCCAATGGGTGCATATTGACAGTGGAAAAATGTCAGACCTAAGCATGGCAGCCGGTCAGGCTATCGACCTTTGCTTGTCTGCGAATAATGTAAAAATTATATAGTTTTACCGTCCCCTAAGTGCTAAACCCTAATCTTGCAGCTTCCTCTTCCTTTCTGTAGGTAGCCACGCCCCACTGCTCTATATTTGAGCTATCCAATCCGAATGAAAACCGTACAACCCAAATCCTTATCCTAAGCCCGTTCTGTACCCTATTTAATTGAAGACTAAAAATTCAAGTTCTCTGAAAAACCTCCGAATAAGATTGGAGGTTTTTCTTTTCTACTAGTAAATCAATAGAATGCCCCTTTTCATAATATGAATACAGGAAAGACCCCAGGAAAGGATTCCTAAAAAAAGGGCCGCCTCCATCTACGGAGGCGGCCCTTTGCTAAGGCTGCTCGATCCGACAGGTAGTCCGGATCAGCGACGAATAAAGGATAAGGCCCGGGACCCGCCGGGTAATGGTTATGGTACTCTAATAGGTTTCATCTTAATTCCCGCAATTTAAAGGTAGGAAGAGCGTCTCAGAAATACTAATAAATTTAGCAAAATGTGGGAAACTAATTGGTATTTGGCTATCTTGCCTGCGTATTTATAATAGGATGCACAATGAAATTCACGATCCACCCCATGGTGAATGGGAAAGAGAGAAGCATGAACGTAGAAAAGATCGCAGCCCCTCCCGACCGGGAGCGCTATATCGTTTCCGGCCCGTCAAGATCTGTTACTCTGGAGAGCAACCGGCTCTTATTTGTTCGCAAGCGTTTAAAGCATCGGAGTGGAATTTGGAAGGCCGTCGAAGGGAATATTCGTAATGACCACAATATGGAGAAGATCTATGCGGAGATTGAAAGGATGGATCCACTGCCAACCACCGGAACTTAGGCGGGATTCACCCTCCCAAGGCAGGTTTCCCATCCCGGAGCGATGCCCTTAGCACCCCTGCTTCAGCCGATCAGCCCCTTTATCTTAGATCCCCTAAGTACAAAACCCTAATCTTGCAGCTTCCCCTTCCTTTCTGTAGGTAGCCAAACTCCACTGCCCTATATTTGATCTATCCAATACCTCTGAAACCTGAACCACCTGAATCCTTATCCTAAGCCCGTTCTGTACCCTACTTATTGAAGACTAAAAATTCAAGTTCTCTGAGAAACCTCCGAATAATATTGGAGGTTTTTTTATTTACCCCGGTCCCGCCGATACGATTTCTTCAAAATGAAATATTGTTGATATATTAGGGTCATGAAGTTGCTGTATTAAAGAAATTATTGAATAGTTTTAAATTTTATCGGTGACTTTTTCGCTATGCGGTGGATTGGAGATCCTCACAAATTTTGCTATCTTTTCGACTCATTTATGTACTGCCGCAGCAAGGCCTGATTTATAAAAAATAAAACTAATATTACTCTTTGTATGGATATTGTAATTCCGAACAATCGAAAAAGGTTTCCCTTTGTCTTTATATTTTCATTCCTTTTAACAGTAGCATTAGTTATAAATCTTATCTATACTACACCAGAGGAAATATCATTCAATGAGTTTAATATTTGGATATTTAAATTTATGGCGTTAATAGTAGTGTTATTCATTTCGATCATTTCCTGCGTTGAATATGTAAAGACAGTCTTTGATGTCAATGCAGCACTCACCATATCAGCCGGATCCATTAAGGACAATTTGAGTATACTCTCTTGCGGAGAATTTCTATGGACTGAAATTTCCTCTGTTGAGATTCAAAATAGGTTTAAATCGGATTTTATTTTGATAAAATTGATTGATCCAAATCCTCTGCTTTCTAAGCAACGTTTTTGGAAGCGATATATATTGAAGAAATGGCTAAAAGCATATGGAACACCGATTGTTATTTCACAATGGCGCATTAAATATGACTTGAATGAGCTTAAAAATATTATGATGGCACACATAAGATAATTGCCTGATGAAGCTCTATGAATATACCTTTCCCCATTCAATAAACCAACATGATAAGTGCTGCCGAATTTAAGAAGCAAATCACCTCAACGCTCCGCCCCTTACTCCAACAAGCAGGGTTTAAAGGCACCGGCTTCTCCGACATTCCATTTATCTGACAATCATTTGCAACGATTTGCAAAAGGTTTCCAGCCTTGCTGCTACAGCATCTGATAAGCCTCCACGCTTGCTTGCTCCAAACGCGGGCAGCGATTCCATCCTTGTGCATTCAAAACAGATCTCATAAAACCCTATGATCTCGTTATTCCGGTTGTAGAAACAAAAACAGTTCCTTGGGAAAAAACAGAACGCAGTCGCATTTTTATAATTATGGGCGTCATTGATCATCGCCAATAAGGTATCTATCTGCTTATCGCTTAAAATCACTTTTGCATGAGGATCGTTTTTCCGTGAATAAGGCTGATAGTCCGGCATTATTCGTAGGACCGTCCCCTTGGATGAAGAGTCCATCTCATAATCATGATTATCCAAAAAAGAATATCCCGCCACCCTTGCCACATCTTCTCTTTTCAGGAATATCCTGTCCTTTGTCTTGCGAAAATGCATACGCTGAGACTCTGCGGTCAATGGTTCGCCAATCTGGGAGGACGATGCCAGGGGTGCTGAAGGAGGCGGAACCTTATCTTTTTCCTGTTTGCCGGCACAACTCCAAAAGGCGACCATCGCTGCTGTAATACAAAACTTTAAAAAATAATTCATAGTTAAAAAAACCTCTTACTTTCAACGTATTTGGCGTAGATATATTTTTAGGATTAAAAAATCATTATTGTCCGGATAAAACTGGGGTAAAATTGCTTGGAGCCCGCAATTCCCACCTGCTCCATCCATTCCAGGGTCAGAGACTTCTATGAAACGCATTTTCTGCGTAGTGGCCTGGTATCTATTTTTTGGCACCCCCCCAAGTTTCAGAAGGTATACGTTCCGTGGATTGTCTTTGCAGGGGGCGGTGCTGGGCCGGAGATCATCGCAAAACTGCCGGTCGAAAGCATTAGCCTTGATATGGGCGGCAGGGTGAGTCAGAATAGTATCGATTTTTTGCTCGATGGTTATCAACAGTCGATCATCAACTTATATGTTACAAAAGAAATCCGGCAAGCAGCTGAACAAAGCCTGAAAGGATATTTCGTGCTTTATTATCAGCGGGGACCCTGGACCTCATATGTGATAAATGATTGGGATTTTGTCCTGGACACCTCCAATCGCTAATTACTGTTTCGCCAGTTCGGAGCGGTGCCCTTAGTATCCCCACGCCCTCCGATCAGCCCCTTTATCTTAGATCCCCCTAAGTACTAAACCCTAATCTTGCAGCTTCCCCTTCCTTTCTGTAGGTAGCCAAACTCCACTGCCCTATATTTGATCTATCCGATACCTCTGAAACCTGAACCACCTGAATCCTTATCCTAAGTCCGTCCAGTACCCTATTTAATTGAAGACTAAAAATTCAAGTTCTCTGAAAGACCTCCGAATAAGATTGGAGGTTTTTTCATTTCTCTTAGAGGCGACAAAAAACCGCCCCATCTTAAAAATCGAAAAGACAGACCCTTTGCCGGGTCCCCAAAAGATTAAATAATTCCAAAATATGTTATCGATCATCGCAACAGTTATATTTGTTGGGTTTATGATTTCAATTAGTGTTAACATGATTAGGTTTATAGGAACCCAAAACAAACAATACAACATTCAGGAAGAAAAGATAATTAAGGAAATTAATAAGCGGAGGAAAAAATGGGTTATTATCTTATTTATATTACTTCCAATTGTTATGTTCCTGCTGTTTTTTGGGGACTACCTACTTAATCGATAGTTTGCTCCGAAAATCGACCTTTTTTGGAGCGCAAATTTCAAAAAGTGGAAATGAAATTACAATTGAAAGAACACAATCATCGATACCAGCCGTGTTATTTTCATTTATACTCCAATTAATTGCGGGTTTCTCCACATCAGTATCCCGAAAACTCGAAAAGGAAATCGGCGTTTTTTTACAGCACAAATACAATTAGATTATTTTTAAAGGCCTCTCTAATGCAGAATTTTACCATCTCCTAAGTGCTAAACACTAAATCCATCATGTACCCGCCTGTTAATGCGGTCAGCCCGCCTGCCTGTCCTACATTTGACTTGTCCGATCCGAAAGAAAACCCTATCGAAGCAGAACGTCCAATGTCCGTCCAATGTCCTGAAACCGTCCATTCCATCCGACCCATGAAACCTGAAAAAATTCAAGTTCTCTGAGAAACCTCCGAATAAGATTGGAGGTTTTTTCTTTTAGCATATATGACCATTCTGTTAACTTCCCCCGCCACCGCGACTCCCAACCCCTTGGAACCTTCTTTTTCCCTAATTTTCACGCATGAAAAAGAATCTCCTCATAGCCATCGTAATGCTTTTCGCTCTGCATAGTTTTGCGCAGCAGCAGGCAAAGCACGTCGTCCTCATCACCATCGACGGCTTCCGCCCGGATTTTTACCTCGACTCCACCTGGCCCGCACCCCATCTCAGGGCATTGCTGAGAGGCGGCTTCCATGCCAAAGGAGTCAACAGCGTCTTCCCCTCCGTGACCTATCCCTCGCATACCACGATCATCACCGGTGTTCAGCCTGTCAAACACGGGGTATATTATAATGGCATGTTCGAGCCAACGGGTTCCACCGGTAAGAGCTATTGGAAGGATTCCTCGATCCATGCCCTTACCATCTGGAAGGTCCTGCATGATAAAGGATTAAAAGTAGCATCCTTATACTGGCCCGTATCCGCCGAAGCGCCCGTGGATTATAATATTCCGGACATCGGCGAACTGCCCGAATCCGTGCGCGACGCTTATACCTTGCCGATTGGCTTTACGGATGAATTGAAAAAAGAAGTGTTCAACGGGGATACGGCCATCGATAGCGATAAAGACCAGAACGAAGCAAAGATCGCCGCCTATATCATAAAAAAAGACCCGCCTGCACTCCTGAACATCCACTTATTTTCCGTCGATCATTACGAACATGAGCAGGGTAGGAGTGGCGACCTGGTCAGGGGCGCGGTGTCGGATGCGGATGAGAGCGTGGGGATCATCGAGGCCGCATTAAAGGAGAAAGGCATCTGGGACAACACCGTCATCATCGTGACCGGTGATCATGGCTTTCTGGACGTGACCACTACGGTCAATCCCAACGTCTGGCTCAAAAATGCCGGCCTGATCAACGATTGGAGAGCCAATGATTGGAAGGCGCAATTCAATGTTTCGGGAGGCTCGGCCTGGTTATACCTGAAGGATCCGGGGGATCGCGCTACCCTAAAGGAAGTTAGAAAGATCCTGCGATCCTTACCCGATAGTGCCCGCCGTTTCTTCCGGATCATCGAAAGAAGCAAAATGGATAAGATAGGAGCCAATCCCGAAGTCGCCTTTGCCCTGTCAGGAGAAAATGGAGCGGCTTTTGGCGGAGCCCCGACGGGCGAAGCCATCAGCCCGGGCAAGGGAGGAACGCATGGCTATTTTCCTGACTTTCAGGAGATCCGGACGGGCTTTATTGCCTATGGACCGGGGATCAGGGCCGGTGGATCTATTCCCGTTATGAATTTGAGCGATATTGCCCCTTTTATTGCAAAAGTCCTGGGATTCTCCTTTCCATCGGCCGATGGAAAAGTGCCGGATGGCCTATAGAACGAAGAAATTCACTGCCCGGAATGCGGGATGATAGGCGTTTATAAATTGCAATTCCTACTAATGTAAGGACGCCGGATAAGTGCCTGCAATACACACTTTTTCTTCTATTTTTTCGTTTTTACGGCGGACTTTTCTCTGTTCGTTCCTATTAAAAATTTATAACATGAAAAACCTTTTACTCAGTACTTCATTTATCCTCGCAGTATCCATTTTCACGGCTTGTAAAAAAAGCAATAGTGACACTCCGCCTCCGACCAATTCCGGAACGGCCCTCTTTCGGATCCAGCAGGGCACGGATCCCGACATTACCAATGACACGGTTTACCACATCATTTATAATGCGGACAAAAAGATCAGCATGCTGGTGGACAGTTTAGCAAACGATACCCTGGTGGCTACCTATGACGGTTCCGGGAATCTCACGGCCATTACGGACAAAGGTGCCTATCCCATCAATGCCACCTTGACCTATAATTCCGCCAACTCCCTGACCCAGGTCGATTATATCCTGGCGGGCTCCCATGAACGTTACACCTTTGAATACAATGGGTCGGTGGTCAGTAAAGAGAATTATTATTCGAACCTCGGTGCTGGTAGCCTTACCCTTCAGAATTATTCGACCTATACGGTCAGTGGGGGTAACGTAACGGGTCTCACGGCTTTTATGGGCAATGGTACGCCCATTGGTTCCGCCACGCTCACCTATGGTACCCAGACCAATCCTTTTGGCAACCTCTGTCTGTTCAATTATGGCAACAGGCTCGGTATGGATAATATCGCACCGATAGAATCCTATTTTAATAAAAATATTGGCACCGGCATCGTCGTGTTCGGAGTGCCTGCGATGACCGTGACCAATACATTCGACAGCAAGAGCCAGCTTGGCAAAATAGTGGCCAACGATATGGTCAATGACGAGCTGTTGACCTGGCAGTTCTATTATAAATAGATCATTAAATAAAAAGCGGCCGCCTCCATTACTTTGAGGCGGCCGCTTTATTCATATGGGCGTCCTTGTCAAAAAGGAGCCGCCTGCTTCACGGCTACAGCGATCTTTGAATCGGCCGTTCCATAATACAGGAACCATTTATCTCCAAGCAGGGTAAGGCCTTCCACGAAACAGACCTGACCCACTTGCCCGGTGATCTCATACGATTTATCCGGTCGGATAAAATAGGTATTCATCCGGTGAATTATTTTCAGGGGATCATTCTTGTCCAGGAGCACCTGGGAGGCGGCATAAGTGCCTTCCGGCAGGCTGCTGTCGCCGATAGCCCGCGCGTTCCTGCTATTGTAGATCAATAGGATGCCCTTATCCGTGAGCATAGCGGGTGGCCCGGACTCCACCAGGTCGCTGTCAAATTTTTTCGATCGGGTGGGAATCACGATCTTCAACCGGGGCATGGAGTCGCCCTGCCCGCGCAGGACCACGGGGGGCTTCTCGCCCGCACTCATCTCCACCGGCTCCCAGTTGATCAGGTCGTCGGACACGGCTGCCCAGATATACTGATCACCCCAATACATCCAGTATTTACCCTTTATCCGGGCCGCAATGATCCTGCCATCCGAATATTTCGACACAATAGACCCGGATTTCGACCAGCTATTCAGGTACTTGCCGTTATAAGCCTTCGCAAAGGCATGACCCCGTTTCGTCCAATGCAGCAGATCCTTGGACACAGCGATCAGCAACCGCGCCTTGTCTCCGTCATAGGCGGTGTAAGTCATATAATAATTGCCTTTGCCGTCCTCTACCACCCGGGGATCTTCAC
>Ga0307516_10001620_pt1 | contig 30985 bp, 40 predicted proteins | sample 19_EM_MG_FD_203310 | JGI IMG/M metagenome (GOLD analysis project Ga0307516, IMG submission 203310) | Populus trichocarpa ectomycorrhiza microbial communities from riparian zone in the Pacific Northwest, United States - 19_EM | ecosystem: Host-associated > Plants > Roots > Unclassified | place... | reverse complement strand
CTTGGCAGTCGGTATCATATTTGGCCCACAAGTCTGCGACTTCCTACCAGATTATGTCCGGAGTACTTTCATTATTCTAGGATATATCGGCCTTATCCTCATGGTCTTCGAAGGCGGGCTATCGACCAACATCTCTCTCCTCCGCCGCAATCTTTTCCTCTCCAGCGCAGTCGCACTTTCTGGTATTACATTTCCGATCGTGATATCCCTCGTGCTTCTCTCGTTCGGTTATGGTTACTCAACTCTCCAGGCCTTCGGTGCAGGTGCCGCGCTCTGCTCGACCTCCCTCGGAACCACAATCGCGCTGCTTCACCCCGAGCTAAGAAAGACGCAGACGGGCACTGTGCTGCTGAGTGCGGCGCTTTTGGATGATATCGCAGGCCTGGTTTTTGCTGCCATTATTCCGCAACTCCCGTTCCAAGGGTCCGACCCCAGAAAGCGGCTCGTTTGGCATACCATAGCTCGCCCCATCTTGGTTTCCCTGGCATTTGGGCTCGGCACGCCTATACTCGCATTCCTCTTTCGCTGGTTGTCTGTAAATTGCCCGTCGTCGTTGAGAACTCGAATGTGCACAAAGTCCGCTCAGCTATTCCTTATCGTCTCTGTACTTTCAGGATTTGTTGCCGCCACAAAGTACTCCGGAACCAGTGAACTTTTCGGTTCCTATCTCGCAGGCGCCTTATTGAACTATGTCTTTTCTTGTCCGGAACACGAATCGAGAGGATACAGCCCAACCAAAACATTCACCATGTATATCCTTCCTGTCCTTCAAACCATATTTTCTCCTGTCTTCTTCGCCTCTATTGGTAGTGCTCTGCCAATCCGGTCCCTCTTTCGGGTGGGTGGTTCTCGGCGTGTCGTATGGCGTGGTATACTCTATGCCCTCCTCATGATCATTGCCAAAGCTTTAGTAGGGTTCTGGATGCTAATATGGCCTCACCTTCCGTCTAACCCATGGCAGCGCGGACGGCAGGTGGAGCCAAGGGTGGAACACGGCACCCAGGATCGGAATCATAACATGGGCGAGGCGCTGCATGAAAGGAATGAGAGCACCACCACGCCCCTAGTTTTAGAGAAACCCGTGCTCGAACTGGCACCTAGGCATTCAGCGCAGCTGATTGGCCTTGCGATGGTTGCACGCGGTGAAATAGCACTTATCGTTGCTCAACTTGCCTGGCCATTGCTTGGCGGTGGGACGTCTGATCAAGAATCGGAGCCATTTTCGGTTGTTATATGGGCGATTTTGGTTACCACCATCAGTGGTGCATTAGGGGTTGGATTGTTCTTGCAGATCACTGGCATCTGTAAACCATCCCTTTAATGGGACGTTTGAATCTCTGGCTCAGTCCGTCGTTATCTAAATGTATTGTGTACGTATATATTGTATATCGTGTAGGATCGTGAAATCATGTGTCGAATTGGCACAAATTGAGTCCCATGGTGTGCTCGCTGGAACTAAGTATATCTTGCAATCGTCGAGTTAAAAACTGGAGGAGCGAGTATGTCCAATCTTTGCAGATAAAAATGCGCCCACTTCTTTGGCGGCTGGACGTTTCTCAGGCTCCGCATTCCAACAGTCCTCCATAATGGCCCATGTTTCATCGTCCAGACCGAGGTCCTCGCAAGCTATTTTCCATGGCTCGCAAATCGAAGGACGAGAGGGCCGCTGCCCACGAATAACTTGGATCGGCACGGCATGATCGTGCATTCCCTGGAATGGGAAAAGACCGGAAAAAATCTGAAAGTCGATAGAATGAGAAGTTGGTAGGGGACCCATAGGTACGCACAATACCTCATAGGAAACGCAGGCAAATGAATACGTATCACTGCTGGACGTGTTGATAGGTTGTTTTCCCTCAAGAATCTCCGGGGAAGTCCATCGAGGGGTTCCCCCGGGATGTTTCGTAGAGAGCGATGTAATGTTTAGCACTTGCGAATCGGACGCTGTAGATAAGCCGAAATCAGCCAAACAGGCACGGTGCTCATCCGTAACTAGGACGTTGACCTGCACAAATGTCTAGCAACTGATGTGCCTTAGTCAATGGTCACTCACAGCTTTCAAATCCCCATGAATGATCTTAGGTCGCATGGAATGCAGGTAATCAAGGCCATCGACTACGTCAAGCATCTGAAGCCCGTGAGTCAACGTTATTCCCAGAAAATTAGAGAGGTGAAACTAACAAGCGACAGCCTCAATTTATTTTCGCCTGAGACACGCTGCAAAAACTCTCGAAGGTTGCCATTATGCATCCATGGTGAAACAAGGCCGAGCCTCGATAGATTGTTCCCTGGAACATGAAGACAAAGAAACGGCAAAATGTTGGTGTGACGGAGTTGTCGCCAAATGAGCGTTTCCCGAAGAATTGTCTAAAAAGTCTGTTTCGGCCGGAACCGCTGCAGAAAAATACTGAAGCCAACCTTGACATGTTGGGAGACGTCCGATGCTGCTGTATGGAATCTAAGGATCTTGATAGCAACGTGTTGACCTTGAAACGTCCCTTCCCATACATCGCCGAACCGTCCACCATTCAAGGGATCGGAACCCTGAACGGTCACTGAATTCTGTATGAGGGTCTTGGGGTAGATGCCATGGCTTCTTGCTAGACGTAGCATGGCCTTCAAAAAGAGACTGTTATAGATAGGGTTCAAAGAGGGCATGTCTAACAGCTAGCACAGATAATCATATTAGCATATAAATGAACACGATATGGAATTAAAAAAGCCAGACGAACCTTTTGCAAAAGATCCATCATCTCCTGTGCTTGTTCTTCTTGCAGACCCACGAGTTTCTTCCATGTCTCTGGGACTCCCAAGAGCCTGAAAATTCGAGGACAAATAATATCAAAATCCAGCACTATGCTTGGCTGAAGCTCCTCTAGATCGGGGTAGAATAGACGAAGCAGTGTTCCAGTGATCATGATCTTGTGCTGTCGAAGGCTTGTGGAGGCATCAAGACATGAGTCTTCACATGCATCGGCGATATGGCCGGCGACTTCTCTATGTTCAGAATTCCTTGAAGGACATCCTGAAAGGTCCACGTCTTAGGGGACCAAGATGAGAGATCAGTGACGGAACGAACGTCGTCAGATTACCTTCATCTTCACTGAACACTACCCAAACGTTCTTCTCGTTGATGCCTGTGTTGTACTTCGTCCGAGGTATTTTGGTGCGTGATAACAACCCTACAAGAAGTCAGGAACAATGGACAGTTTGAAGGATAAGAGCATCAGCACCAGCATGATCATGAACTGCGGAGTGTATGTTATCCCCAAGAGGCAGATGACCAGTTTTCGATGGTGTACATGTTGTCGTTGTGGCATGAGCGCGTTTTTTTATCGTTGTTGGTGACTTGTACTTGGTTGACCGTTTCAGAGGACTCCGTTTGGCCATCGAGTTCCGCGAGGCGAAGGTATCCACGAATTCATCATCGGACCCAATCGCGGAGAAGGAGGATAGTCTCGAAGCAAAATAATCTTTCATACGATTACCGGGGGCATTGAGGGGAGGGTTTGGGGGGCGGGTCATGGACGACAGATGCAGGTTGAAACTGTACCAGTCCTCGGACTACTTTTGGCTCCCTCGCCTCATCAGCGTGGTGCAAAGATGGAAGCCCATAGGACGTCCCACGCACTTTCATCATGGCTACCACGCATTCTAGGCAAGGAGGTTACAGTACAACGTTCGGCAAGTTGTTAGGAGGTCATCTCGTCCAGACGTTCTCCTGACTGAAGCATCCACCTCCCCGAATGTCCACCGCGAAGTTGCTTTCCTGGCGCTACAAGCCATGATGTGCGCAGCTTATACCCGCCATGTCTGCCAATTAATCTGGGGTTGGCCAAGGAAGCCAGTTGCCTGTTTTGCCCGCCCTTTCTCAATTAACTATCCACAACTCCATAGACGTTTCTCTTTTCACGACCTTTCTTGTCTATTCCAAACGGAGTCTCGCGATGATTATTATGGTCTCGATGCTTTGTACCAGTTCATCCACGTATTTTTGGCCTCGACGTCCATTGACTGGTTTTCGCTGTCATTATTCTCCAACTCCCGTTCCAAGGATCTGACCCCAGAAAGCGGCTCGTTTGGCATACCATCGCTCGCCCCATCTTGATATCTCTGGAATTTGGTCTTGGCACGCCCATAATCGCATTCCTCTTCCGCGTTTGTTTACAAATAGCCCGTCGTCGTTGAGGAGTACTCCGGAACCAGTGAACTTTTCGGTTCCTATCTCGCAGGCGCCTTATTGAACTATGTCTTTTCTTGTCCGGAACACGAATCGAGAGGATACAGCCCAACCAAAACATTCACCATGTATATCCTTCCTGTCCTTCAAACCATATGTTCTCCTGTCTTCTTCGCCTCTATTGGTAGTGCTCTGCCAATCCGGTCCCTCTTTCGGGTGGGTGGTTCTCGGCGTGTCATATGGCGCGGCATACGCTATGCCCTCCTCATGATCGTTGCCAAAGCTTTAGTGGGATGCTGGATGCTAATATGGCCTCACCTTTCGTCTAACCAATGGCAGCGCAGACGGCAGGTGGAGCCAAGGGTGGAGCATGGTACCCAGGATCGGAATCCTAACCCGGGCGAGGCGCTGCAAGATAGGAATCACAGACACACCACCGGCCCCGTTTTAGAGAAACTTGTGCTTGAACTGACACCTAGGCACTCAGCGCAGCTGATTAGCCTTGCGATGGTTGCACGCGGTGAAATAGCACTTATCGTTGCTCAACTTGCCTGGCCATTGCTTGGCGGCGGGACGTCTGATCAAGAATCGGAGCCATTTTCGGTTGTTATATGGGCGATTTTGGTTACCACTGTGGGTGGTGCATTAGGGATTGGATTGTTCTTGCGGATCACTGGTATCTGTAAACCATCCCTTTAATGGGACGTTTGAATCTCTGGCTCAGTTCGTCGTTGTCTAAATATCTAGGTCCGATATTCAGGAGGATAATATACAACCGGCTCTACAACCTGGATGCCTATGTATATGATTGATTGGTTCTTAAGTTTGAAGACTTGAGGTGGCAGTGTTGATTCCCTCTTGGACGCGATTTACCATGTCCAACCCACATCTGATTCTGCCGGTGGTGACAATCGATCCAACGTTTGCCACGGTCATCCGCGACGTGTTCAATGGGATAATCCCGTCCGACCAATTTTGGCTATCTTGCTACAAAACGTCCCACCCGTCTGTCCATGCAAAAATCTACGTCGAGCTTGACGACAAGAACCGGGATCTTGTCGTCCTGAAAGTAGCAGAGGGCGATGTCGGTATCATCAAAGAACACAGGGTGAGTTCATGAAGTCTATCTGGCCATGGGAAAACCCCAAATTAATGGACGATCTTAGCACAGAACTACGCGGTATCCTGCCGTCCTCTAGGCATCCCATCCACCCATCTTCTACCCCCTGTCCAGGAATACCGCGACCACGAGCGGTCTAATGCTCAACGTGTGAGTTCCTCTCCACCGTGACGTTCATTCTCTAACGTCGTTCGAATAGCCTCAAAGAATCACTGCCTTTGATGTTGCCCCTGACGGATCCCAACTTGCCACCGGTTTCCTGGACGGCTCCGTATTCATCTATCCCACAGCTCCCCTAAAATCTCCTTCCGAAAGTTCCATTGTACAATCCGTGACGATCAAGGATCTCCGAATGTTATCACGACCTCACCTCAGCACTGTCACTCATCTTCAGTTCTTCCCCTCCTCTCGTGTTCTTCTCTCCTCAGGAGCCGATTTCTCACTCACCATCCTTCCTGCCGAGCCGATCGCCCCAGGATCCAACGGCGCGCGCATCTCACCGGTGCGCACCCTTCGTGGCCATACCCGTTCGGTCACCTCCACTGCCATAATCGGACCCGGCCGAAACATCCTCTCCTCCTCTCTAGATTCCACGGTAAAGCTCTGGGATGTTTCCTCCAGCTCAATTATCACATCCCTGAACGCTAGCTCCCCTGTTTTGTCAATGAGCCTCGGCGAACGTACCCCTGTCCCTCCGGATGGAGAAGAACCCGCTAGCCTGGCTGATGGTGCCAACGCCCACATATCTGATCCTCGCGAAGTTGCAGAAGCCCAATCTAAGATTATGTTTTGCGGACTTCAGGATGGCACATTTGAGATCTTCGACCTTGGAAGCAAATCCTCTGCGTACCGTTCCTCGCATCCGAGCGCCTTCGGCGCTCTCACGGCCGTTAGCTACTCTCAGGATCATCATCTCCTCGCGACGGGATCGGCAAAGGGGTCCGTGACGCTCTACGACATTCGGGCCCTCGCAACACCTTTGACTTCCTTTGAGAGGAACGACTCTCAGATAGAAGACCTGCGGTTTGTGAATGGGGAGAGCGAAGTGGGTCTAGCAATCGCTACGGCAGATGGGCTGCCATACGTTGCGGGTATTGTTCCGGAAGGACCGATGGTGCGCGCAGAATTGGTCGGGACAGATTGTGATCCAGTAAAAAGCATAAGGGTCAGAACAGGGGAGCGCAGGATGGAGGTCTGGAGTGCAGGCAATGATGCTGTCGTGAGGAGATATCTGGTCTAGTCGTGATTCATCTGCACTATACTCATCTTCCGATGACAAGAAATCTTGAATGTTTTTCTTTACCCGAGGTTGGTATATAATGGGGTATGTAGGTCTACAAACAGCAATAAGTCAAGGTCTGATTATCCCACATCGATAGCACTTCGAGGAAGAGTCCTTGTCCAATGAAAAGAGCGAGGTCTACGTGTAGTATATGTGAGAGGAGATGGGAACTATCAGGTTATATCTAGCGCTGAAGAAATTTAAAGTTATAGTAAGTCGAACATACCAAGATTTGAACACCGTGCCTTTATGACACGAGCAGTGTTTCCTAGGCCAGGACGCCGAAAATAGGGTTTCTATGTCGATAAGGATAAGTTAGGAAGACAGACGGCGTGTCCGGGATTTGCAGTCCAATGCCTGACGGAAAGTGCGAGTGCATAAATCGATTCAAAGGAACTGCTGCATTCGTATCGGGAGCATCTTAATCTCCAATCTTCGACCAACTATTGATGCGAGCGTCAAGCAGAAGGTATAGGTGACCATCTGAAATAAGTCTCAGAGTGAGAAATGATGGAGAATGAAGAGAAGACATGCCATGTAAGTATTATGGTTGTATCGAGAGCCGCGTCCTTGTATAACGCGATACCCGAGAATCATGTGGGCAGCAAGGAGAGTGAATGGGGCTAGAGTCAACAGATCCCCCAGCCAGAGCGTGGCCAAACAGCCCGGTAGAAATGTCCAGACGATGATACGTCTACTCATGGAATCACCGAACACCAGCGGCAGGGTCCGTCTCCCCACCACTTTCTCACCTTTGACGTCGCGCAGATCTGCTATCTGAGCAATCAAACCTGCCCAAACGGCTAACGCGAAGATGTAGCGATCTATTTCGGGCGTCTTGGGCGAGATAATACACGATGTGCTCAAAAGCGACCACGTTCCTGGAATCAACGCGACGAAAATCTTGCCGAACCAGTGACTCCCGCCGGGTGTCAGGGATAGGAAGGTTGTGGTCAGCACCCAGATAATCGTCTCTGCAAGCAGAGTTTGTCTATACGCGCCGAGCAGGAGGAAGCCCAGAGGGCAAGAGCCCATCGACGTTTGGCACCTGCTATGGTGACTTTTCCAGATGGGATCGGTCGTCCGGGTTTGTTAATGCGGTCCTCATCCACGCCGGTGATCTGATTAGACAGAGCAAAAAAGTAGATGTAGAGCGTCAACCATAGGGTGAGGAACAGGAAATTGGACACGTTCGTGGCAAGTGATAGATGGGAGCTCCTGAGGGCTCCAAAGGCAAAGATGGAACCGGGAATGACAGTGACAGACAGACCTCTCCAGGAGAATCCAACGAAGATATCGACTTCTCGGAGGACCTGACGGAAAGCGACTGTGGGGAGAGACACGAGCACCAGGATAGCAAGAGGACAATCTGGTTGCGAATATTATACTGACAGACATCGATGTACAAAAGGGATGTGTTTCTTTAGTCTGTTGCGGATATTTTATATTGGCCCTCGAGGAACAGGGACCTTTGGTGGTTACTGAGTACTGAGGCCTGAGGACTTGATTAGAATGCCGTCCAGGTCCTGGTCGTCCAAGTGCGAGGTCCTTTCAGGTTCGCCGTAACACGACCGGGAGGGACTCGGAGATGGAAAATGAACCATCTGGAACAGGGAAGCGATGCGATACTTGTGGACAGTTGAGCATCGTGGTGAGTTGAACCACATGAACCGTCGGAGCCTAACGCGATATGAACGTGTCTTTTTCTGGGTCATCATGTTCTATTCTCGTTTAGGAAACCCACGTCTCGCCCGGGATATCAAGGAAACCCTGTCTCGCGAATGGATTTCCTCTTCAATCCTGGCGACGGTTCGTTTCGAACTGAAGCTCGGGTCCAGTGAAGCAATCACAGGTGATTTCGTTCATCCTCCAAGCAGTGACCTCTAGATCCGACGGACCTCCATCTTTCCGGATCTGCGCTGGATCAGGAGGCACTGGGGCAGCACATCTTGAAGGAATGGATTCACCCATCGAAAGAGTTATGCTGGGCGATCCCATATCATACCCCGCCTTGCCTTCGGCGTCTCGACACAAGTCTGGGCAAAGGTCGTGTGATCATCACTCGGGTATAAACCCAACTACGCAGCATGCTTCACAAAAATCCCTCGTGGTCTTTGGGGCCTACGGAGTTACTCTCCCATAAGTTATAAAGCCGTGCAGAGCATGGCGGCTTTCGTGGGCCAGGCAATATGCTTCTCTTTTCACCTCTATGCTTATTGCCAGTGGTATTCAGCCTAGCCAGCATCGTCTCTGGGCTGGGGACTTCATGCACAACACCTCTGGGTATTGGTAATAAACCTCCTGGCGACCCTTATTGGATGGAAACAATCGCACACCAAGGAATCTCGGCCTTTGCTTTGAGTCCTAATAACTACCAGATATTTAGGAACGTGAAGGTGGGGAATCCTCGACCTGGTTTCTCTTATACATATGACTCTCTTCTTCTAGGATTTTGGCGCCAAAGGCGATGGTGTCACGGATGATACTGCTGCGATCAAGTAAGTTCTTGGATGCCATACTCGATTATCATAACTCACAAGATCATCATAGCACCGCAATCTCTTCAGGTGGCCGCTGTGGAGAGGGTTGTGGATCCAGCACGTATGCAGTTCTGGCTTATGGTTGGCATCATCTCATGTTACCCACCCGTCCAATAAGCATCACCCCCGCGGTTGTCTACTTCCCCAATGGGTCAGTCGACCTCAAATCCATCGAATCTGGCTGACTGTCTCCCACGCAATAAAAGCACTTACCTCGTTTCGGCACCGATCATTGCTCTTTATTATACACAGCTTGTTGGGGACGCTCAACATCTACCGACTCTCCTAGCTTCCAAGGATTTCTCTGGTCTTGCTGTCATTGGTCAGTTTCCTCCGTGACTAGCTACCCACCAATACTCACGCTCAGTAGATGCTGATCCTTATATTCCTGGAGGCAGTGGTTCGCAATGGTACATCAATCAGAATAATTTGCAAGTATCTTATTTCCTTGAGATTCAAGAATCTTATAACGTCCTTCGACAGCTTCCGTTCAGTGAGAAACTTTATCATCGATGTCACTAGGTCTGTCGATCCACACTAGTGGCCTTATCTGTCCTGAATCCACTGTAGAATGCCTCCTACGAGCTCTGGCACTGGCATCCATTGGCAAGTTTCCCAAGCCACATCCTTGACGAACATCCTTTTCCGCATGTCAACTGCCTCCAACACTGCTCATCAAGGTGCGTAATGTGGTTGTACACATATGATAATGAACCTGTAACCCTATCTATAGGCATCTGGATGGAAAACGGAAGGTACTAGATGCAGATCCCGTCTCGTGCCCCAGTGACGTGGTTTTTTAGCGGTGGTTTCATGGGCGACCTCGTCTTCCACGGAGGTGAAGCTCCAGTTCGCGCTTAACCAGAATGAGGGCTGATATAGTTTCTCTAGGGAAATATGGGATGTGGGTGGGAAATCAGCAGCAAGTTCCTTCATCTGAAGCTGCCTCAGTTTCGGTCATGATACTCTGACAGGTTCACGGTTCGTAACGTTACAATCAGCAATGCGCAGTCTGCCATCTATAGCATCTGGAATTGGGGTCGGTATACAACTCTCCCCCTTTCGAATATTCTCACAAGGTCCTTAGGCTGGACCTTCCAACATGTCACCATAAATGATTGTCAAGTTTGTACGGTCGATGTTTGATGGTTTATTGTCTCATGATCTTCTTCAGGTCGGGTTTGACCTGCTTACCGGTGGCACTACAGTGGAATCTCAGGTCAGGAAGTCATGATGATAAGCCTCTGCATACTCACGGAGAATAATAGACCGTCGGTGCGATCACCATCCTCGATGCGGTCGTCACGAATACTCCCGTCTTCATTCGCAACTCCAGTCCCAGCAATGGTCGACTTGGTGGATCTCTCGTTTTGAATAATATCAAACTCACGAACGTTCCCGTGGCTGTTGGCGTAGCCGATGGAGCGGTTGTGCTTGCAGGTTCCACCGGAACGACGACAATCACGTCCTGGGGCCAAGGGAATGTGTTTAAAGGAACCAATGCAGCAGCCACGTTTATGCAAGGGAATATCAACAGTGTCGTAAAGCCTTCGGTACTCCTCGACAATTCTGGAAACGTCTTTGGGAAAACACGTCCTCAGTATACCACGTACGCTCCTAGCCAATTCGTCAGTGTGAGATCAAATGGTGCGAAAGGAGATGGCCAAACAGATGACACGGCTGCCCTTCAAGCTATATTCAATAAGGTTTGCTTGATACGAAGATTCTCGACTTGGACACCCTTGACTTAATTGTTATACAGTACTCGGGGTGCAAGATTATTTTCTTCGACGCTGGAACGTATATCGTCACCTCGACGCTTAGGATCCCAGCTGGCACTCAGATGGTCGGAGAGGCTTGGTCTGTTATTGCGGGTTCGGGAGCGTCGTTCCAGAACATCAACAGCCCGCAACCTGTGGTCCAAGTCGGTACAGTCGGTTCGCAAGGTATAACTGAGATCTCAGATATGATCTTCACGACAATCGGCTCAAGTGAGAATTACATGTTTCTCCATTTTACTCCTTGACAAGCATTTCTTTTGGCAGCTCCGGGGGCTGTTGTCGTCCAGTGGAACGTCAAGCAACCCAGTGGGCACCCTGGTGGGGCTGGTATGTGGGACTCACACATCAGGTAGGTCATTTATTTTTCCTCGAAATTTCATTAACGCATTTTGTCCGAAATAGAATTGGAGGTGGTACGTGGGCCTTTCGTCGCCTTCGCGCGTCGAATTCTGACATTATTCAAGCCGCTGGCACTCGGTTACAGGCGTCACAGTGTCCAAGTAGCGGTAGTGGTGGAATCTCGAATTGTTATGGCGCTTTCCTCGGTCTGCATCTTACATCACAATCGACTGCTTACCTTGAGGTAAACTCTTTTACTAATGGCGACCTTGCAAAGTTGATCGCTGCATGTTACTAGGGCACTTGGGTTTGGCTAGCCGATCACGATTTTGATTCCGGCGATGATCGTCAAATCAGTCTCTATTCCGGCAGAGGCCTCCTTTCGGAGTCCGCAGGACCTGTTTGGATGATTGGGACGGGTGAGCTAAATGTGATTTCTCCCTAGTGCTTTTCTTGACCCTTTTCATTCCATTCCCGCCAGCTTGTAAGTTTCTAGGCAGCAGTCTTGCGCGATACTAAGACCTTCCGCCCTCAGCCGAACATCATGTCATCTATCAATACAACTTGGTGAACGCGCGTGATCACTACATGGGATTGATTCAGACTGAAACGGTCGGCTTTCATGTTATTGGTGTGGCTTGGTGACTGATCTTAATATTTTAGCCCTACTATCAACCATCCCCGTTGCCACCTTCACCATTCTCTATCAATTCTGCCTATGGCGATCCGACTTACCCCCGTGGATTAGGTTCCGCATGGGGTGTTAGTATTACGAAGTCCTCTAACATCATCATTTTCGGTGCGGAGTCAAGTTACGCCCATGATTGACTTGAGACGTGACCTGGTCCCTTTTCTAGGCGCTGGCCTCTATAGCTTTTTCCAGAGCTACGCTCAAACCTGTTTGGACACTGTTTCTTGCCAATCCCAAATCTTCGATGTCGATGACACGTCCTCGGTGTCAATCTACAGTTTGTCGACGGTCGGGACCACTTATCAGCTCAGTGTGAGTGGGCGGGGGGTCGTCAATCAGAGTTTAAACCAGAACGGATTCGCTCAGACGGTCACCACGTGGAGTAGAAAATGAATATCAGACTTATGTCAAACATATGCGCTTAGTAGGATATTGCCGAAGTCCATATCATCATCTTTCTTGTGACCCTCACTTCAAATTCACTTCCCTACACCAAGGGACAGTAGCGACGAAAACAGACCAAGCGAGTCCGCTAAGTTTGCTAAAGGGCGGCAGGTGCGCTAGTCGACCTCCTCAGCCAGTATACAGGGGAATGGAAGTCGGCATAGCCATTCACATTCAAAACACGCGAGGGGAAAAACAATAATGGTGACAATATTCTAGCTCATTATTTCAGAAAATTTCTAGGAGATAGAGAAGTTCGAGTCAGCTTCATGTAAAGATAAATAAGGGATGTTGAGCATACCTTTACCAAAGAAAAATCTCGTCCCTGCAGGTTGAGAGTACTTGTTAGACATCGAGTGTAACTGTCTCGATAACAGCGGCGGTCCACAGAAAAACTTCAAGAGAGGTAGTCAGCCCCAACGAGCATTTTGAAAAACTCGTCAGTAACTCACAACACCGACATCCGTGTCCGGATGCTTATCCACTATACTCCCAAACACCCTATCCCAATTGGGCCGGCCAAAATGGGTCGGGGCTCTCAACGATGTAATGGCGTCCTTCTCTGCGCCAACATCCTGTACGATGATATTGTTCACCTCGTCTTCCTTTAATTTTGCGGTGAGGTAGATGGTGATTTCGATTGCATTTTGCGCATCTTGTTCTTCTATAGCATGCAGGAGGGAGTGGAACCATTCCGCTGTGCCAAAATCTCGAATGACCCAGGTGAAGTAAACCTATTGAGATTGGGATTCAGCGATGAGAAAGGGTGCTATGTCATAGGACATATACCTTGGAAAGGCGTGTACGCTTAGAGTTATTGAAGTTGTTCATACGATACCAGATCGATTTAAGGATCCTAAACACAAGCCGAGCGTAATCAATAACATAGATAATCTGCTTGGAACTTGTGCACTCACGAGGCAAACGGAGTGACGCCGATCCCAGCACCGACAAGCAGGATAGTCTCATAATTCAAGAAATCCTCGCTAGCGGTACCGAAAGGCCCGTCCACCATGACGCGTGGTAAAGTGCGGTTGAGGGAGAAATTGGCCGCAGTGCTAAGGACTTTGCCATTGTCACTTTTCCCCTTCTCGTTCGCATCGAAGTCGCATCCCATAGCTTTGGCGAGGGCTTGGGTGAAGTCGCCCACAACTCGGATATGGACCGAGAGATAATCCTCCTCGGGTGCGCTGATAAGAAGCCTTCAATGAGACAGGACAGCGTGTAACTGCTACAAGATGTGCCTACCTCGTAAGAGTGAAGGGATGCCATTGGAAATACGAAATTTCGGGACACGATAAGAAGATGTATTGACCAGCGCGCGTCGTAGTTTTCTCCTTCTTGATTTGTAGTTCCATGACGTTTGAGGGGTGTTGGACAACTTTAGATATATATGTGATATGACGAGAACGAATTTCACGGAGAATGCGTTCATAAATCCAGATGGCTCCACCCACGAACCAGTATCGCTGTTAATGTATGTCAAAACACGAGGGTCTAGTCTTTCCTTTTCAAAGCAACTCACCCAGAAGACACCAATATTGTTGTACGAACAATATGGAGGACGGTCAGGCTTGATCATGCAAAACATACCATGCAGCTGCCACATGATGAAGAAGACGATAAAGAGATGGTGAGAATACCAAAACCTCTCGAAATGTGCCCTTCTCCGCTTCTCCATCGCAAAGAAGACTATGATCGCTAAGAATAGCGTCATAATCCAACCCGTGGCCCCAGGGCCGGTGAGGAAATTGGCGCTAAGAAACCCGGCGATTCGCTGGCCCGTTGTCTTCGCGTCAGGATCCAACATGGCGAGGTGGGCAAAGTTGAACATGTGAGCGCTGATATGGACAGCTGTCCATATCACCATGGACCAAGCGGTGGCTTTGTGCAGTGTGAGACACTTGTCGAATGGGATGATCGAATTGAGAGGAGTGCGACGGAGGAGAGAGATGAAGTTGCGGCAGACAGGGAGAAGGATGAAGATGACATCGACATGAAGTACGAGGGCCGCGGAACGGGCGATAGCTGGCCTTTGGGTTTAATTTGAACGAAGATGGAGTGGAGGAAGGAACGTACGATAGCCCACCCCAAAGGTAGCCCGGGCATTCGCCAAGTTGTCCTTCAATTGGTAGTTGATGAACCCGAAAATGGCAACAAGTAGATGCAGAAATATCCAGGCGCCAAAGAACAGCTGCCTGCCACCCTCGTTAATCATCCAAAGGTCATATTTCTGCTTCCAGCTACAGGGTTTGGGGGGTGGCCCGTTGAGGGAACCGATAGTTGGGATGCGTTGGAGACCTTGTAGCCTCCCCCTCTCACTCTTGTTACGTTGTAAGTGGGCGCCGCCAGCGTATGGATTCACCATGTCCGGATGGTTATCCAAAGACGAGGCCTTCCCGTCTGAGAAGTCAAGACCGGAGGAGCGGTTCGAGGCCATTAAGGGAATGTAGTGCAGAGAACGGTAGTCGAAGGTGGAAAGCAGCGACAAGTAACAAAAAAAAGAGCAAGGGGACCAGCCAGGGGATGGAAAGAGGAGAGAACAAAGATCGTTGTGACCACAAGTCTCTTGGTCGTCCGTTGTGGGTTGTTATGTATACGCTCTCTCCTTCCCTGTAACTGCGGTATATCAAGGTTGCCATGCACAACCGCCGTCCATGCTGAACTTCGTTATGTTATACATACTTGCAATTGTATTATTGTGCCAAGCAAGACTCAAGAGGAAATGTCGGGAAAATCCTCCCTGATCAGCCGAACGAGCCGTCCCCCCTGATGATGATCACGGATATCGATGGGGGGGGGTTTTCCGACATTGTCAGAGGCAGCTCTAATACATTTTTAATACTCCAAGCAAGTTACCATACTTGTTGAATGAACTCCTCTAGGTCACATAGCAACGCATTCGGCTGTTCCAAGGCTGCAAAGTGACCTCCCTATTCAAATTAAATCAGCACCAAGAAACAACATTCATTCACAAATCAAAAGATACCTTCTCGTGACGGCGAAACCACACCAGCCGCCCTGTCAGAGCTGCCCACTCTCTTGGGACCGGCACAATTTCCTTTGGAAAGAGCGAATATCCCAACGGCTTATCAAGGTAGTAGCGCGGATCCTCATGCGTGCCCACACCTGCTGGCATCGAATACTACAATCTATAGGTTATCTCCTTGTACTTGCAGGATCGAGCTCAGAACGTACATGCCGATAAGAATAGAGGGAGCGCGCTATGGTATCCGTCAACCAATACAGGCTAACCGATTCGAGGATGGTATCAATGGACGGATCCTCGTCTGTCCACGCTAGGAACTTTTCCCCAACCCTGATGAATATCAATATGCATCTGAGTGGAGAGATTCGGGATCTATAAGGCCACGAACCAAGCCAGCAGTGCAAGTGGACTGCTACTAAGAACAATACCTATCGTGGCCGGTCTTGTGGCGTGTGCAGCGGCATACGCGGTTCCGAAGCTCTTGAATTGGGTACCCTGCTCAATACCTTTCTTATCTTCTTCAATCAGAGTCGAGCAATCGAATCCCTGGGGTTGCGGCATGATGCAGTAATTGACTGTCATGGATTCCAGAAGATGCGTTGAAATAATATCAGGACCAACTTAACCACTTACTATGCACGGCTGGTAGAAAAACGCTGCGTCAAGAGTTGTTTGATATTTCGCAATTCTCTTCACCTTTACAACTCGAATAAAAAGAACCCATAATCCTTGCTATCCGGCTGCCGGTATCACCTCCATGGGCAATATACCCACTTTCGAATCCAAGGCCAATCGCGAGCGCGTGTATAATCCTAGCGAAATCTTCCAAAGTGAAATCCCCTGAATCACCCAACCTCAGGTTATACTCTCTATCTCGTGGGATGAGGATACGCACTCTGTGGGATTTCAGAGAACGCGAATCCGGGCGACGAAGGTACGACCACATGGTACGGGAGTGTTTCCGGGATGTATTTCTCGCGCAGAAGAGCCAGCATAGGGAGAGATTCCAGAAAGCTACCCGGCCAACCATGCATGAGGATCACCGGGATGGCTTTGGGATTACGAGAGAAAAGAGCGACAAAGTGGATACGGATGGGTTCACCAGACGGAGGATCGATAATCGGGACGACAAAGTTTGGGAAGGAATTGATCTTTGCTTCATGTTTGCGCCTGCCAGCATGTTGTGAACGACAGCGAATTATGGATGAGGAGAAGGCAAACCAGTCGAAACTGTTCTCCCAGTGATCTTTGGCATCCGCGATCCACTTTTTCGAAACACCAAATCGACCGTCTTCTCTGGTATTTTCGTATGTATCCGGTGCGATCTTCGAGTGCTTGATGAGAAGCTTGAGCTCGTTAAGCTTGTCGTCATCGATTTTCACTTCAAATGGAACGGGGCGCAAGGTCGCTGCAGAAGGTACTTCGGCGTATTCTTTCATTTCAGTCAACGAAGAGAAGGAGCGGGATGATGTCTGGATGTGGAAGTAGGAATGAGAGATAGCTGCACCTCATTTATGTAATGAAAGGAGCCGAGGTACTGATTTCCGATAGAAGAACAAGGAGTTTTAGTAACTCGATGTAGAGCAGAGTAGCGTGTAGTTAGGATAGGATAGTCATGTCGGATTGTTTGTGAGTCGGGTTGCCTCAATCTATGAACGAGGACATTGAAATAAGCTCATCAGATCTTGAAGAATGACAGAGAACGGCAAGATATACTGCAGAGGGTACTTGGTGGAAACTTGACTATGTTTCTAAAGATCTTGCTTCCTTGAAGTTACTTATGGAACACGATATTAGGCCAGAGTACCGCCTGAGATCGTTATCCAAGGTGTAACGCGAATCCGCCACCTGTGCTGTGAACAGACTTCGAGGAGACGCAAGTTGGTGCAAGAACGCGTACTTACGGGGTGGAGGTTTGAACGTACGTCAACGTCTCAACCGTGACGGACACGGAAATCCTGAAGCCTCGCTAGCTTCCAACAATACAATTACATGGCATGATCAATCATGAAAAGAATGGCTAGCCCTATTGCAAAGGAATTCAGAGACACCTGTGTTCACATCCATCGCTCTATGCGGTAACGAAAGATAACTTAAATGGGTAAGAGGGACGGGTACAAAAGAAATAAGAAATGCTGACAGTGGATATGCCGACGTGTGTCGAGGTAATGCTGTATATAGATTGGTAAATGCAGATTGCGTAAAAAATATTCAAGGAATGGGAAAAACAAAAATGCGAATTGGTTGCAAGGCTTCTACGACGAGGTAGTCACCTGAAAGTTTGAGGTCCTCATGGTCGCAAGAGGAAGACCAGGGATCGAGGATTTGAGGGTGGTGACTCTCGCACCGCCAAGCGTTCTTTCCACCGGAACGGCAGGGGGTTTCCGCCGTTTGAGAGGAGGTGGTGGCGCGGAACGTCGAAGAGGTTGTGCCTTGTCTAACGATTCCTGTCTGAGTGGTGAGAATGGTGGATGATGTCGAAGGTGGGAGCTGGATTCCAGCTCGGGCTTCTGGCTGATAGGAACGCTAATACTCGGACCTGATGGAAACCCATTGTGCTTGGGAGCCGGGGGAGCAGAAGTGGGTGGTGAAGCACTGGCGCTGGTAAATTTTGGTAGGCTTGTTGCACTCGAATTACTGGGCCGACGAGATGCGTGTACAGCAGAGCGAGGTAGTTTTGGTGACCCATGTTGGGCTTTTAGGTGTTCTACACTCTTGCTGGATTTTAACTTTTTCGAATTTGAACGGTCTAGCTGTGTAACAGCAGGAACATGACCAAGTGACGTAGGACTTCGGGGTGGCGGAACATGGTTGCTTGGGGTGTCGAGGGGAGAACTAGAGGATGCCTGGCGAGCTTTTAGAAGATTCACACACCAGTCCCCCCCGAGGCACCGCTCCACTAATCGTTTGGTAGTAGGGTTGACCTCCCGAACCGGGGAGTTTGCCACGAGAGACTCAAGCGCGATGACAATTTGTGATCGCTTGTAAGGAACTTCACGAAGTTGTGTCTTTGTCAACAGAGGATGCAGCACGCGAAGGTATGTGTGACGCAGCTGTGTTAATACATGAGACATTGGAGATGGCGGGTCAGACGGGCGACATACTGATTCACTGTCCTCATCCAGGTCAACAATCTCACGAAGGAAGACATCGACGAGGACACGAAGGTCGTTGGTGTAAAAATATTCGGATGTTCCTTTGGTCGTGAAAAGGACGTAAAGAATCTTGAGTATCAAAAGTTGCATGCATAAATCCTCAGGATTTCGTCCTGAGATGAAGATGAGGATGGAGCAGATATCTAGGACGTCAACTAACCAGCACGATTCAGCATGAATATCATATTCTCGCCAAAAGTCTTGCTCGAGCCTAAACGTCGCATAAATACTCGAAGAACGCGATTTTTGGATTCTTCGGTGGGCAAGGAGTCACCCTCGGGTGATACAGAAGCAACCATGAATTGCTCATTGAGAGAAACCTGAAGGAAACATAAATGGAAGAGCGATAAATTTGGGGTGATGACTGACAATGAGCTTGATGACACTGTAATTAAAGCTATCGTCGTGCATGTGCCGCGTTTGTTCCACCAGGTCGAATAGATGATCGATAAAGGAATCATGGAATATTTCTAGGAAAAAGGTCATTGGTGCCTCTGGGAGCTTGAACATACGTACTGAGGCCTTGTACTGACAACTTCTGTACACGGGAGACCTCGTAGAGCAGCTTTACGGACACGCTCCTGAGCTTCGCTTCGATGGGCACTGGGACATTCAATAAATGTCGATCGGAGCCACTGATGACGCCAAAATATGTGTCTTCGACGTCCGGGTTAATTTCAACCAAGACATGATCCATGAGGAGGTGTAACAACGGCTGAAATCGTTTGTGAGAGCGGAACAAATCATTCTTGCGGTGCCCATAACACGACAGGGTGTGATATGTGATGAATTGTAAGTGTGGATCTGTCCTCTGGGATGAATCAGTTCCATATGCCCATGGAAATTAAGACTCCCACAAACCGATTGGACGTCTGCGATTAATATCTCGCTCATACGCTCTGAATGAAATTCAAAAAGCTCCGAGTCGAGGATCAGCTCACACGCATGTTCTAATTGTAATGGACTCTGTAGATATTGCTCTGTGTTAACCGGGTAAGTTGATCCGCATCCGATTCAGAATGACCAGGACTGACCATGATACGCTGAGCATAGAGCAAGAGAACGTCGAAGGGTAGAATCCAACAGAGAGAGTGTAGGGATATCTTTCGTCCCAAAATTCAAGATATCCTCAAGCTCTGGGAGTGGAGAATCAGCATTGGTCGGCGCGGGAAGGTTCAGCACACGCACCCGACCAGAACTGAGATGCTGTTTCAACGAGGTAGGTTATTCCAAGGTCGTCCTCCATCGCGATGCCCGCAACTGAAACAGGCTCATTGGGCGGCATGGCGGGCGGTGGAAGGGTGCGTATAGAGTGCGGACTCGGAAGGAGTTAACTTTTTGAAAATTGAACCTGACAGTTGGCCGTGTTTACCTGCACGTACTAAGGTAAACAGACGCGCTCAACTTCACCCATACCAAGTCCCGGCACAAGGCAACCCATCCTGGCCATCAGCCTAAACCATCCGTCCAACCGCTTATCATCGTGTTCGACCTCTTTCCTCGTGTCCATAAACGATTAGATCAGCAAGGTCCAAGAGTACCCGGTGACCGGTAAATGTATCCCGGACTTGACCGTTCAAAAATGCATGTCAAATCAATGCCGCGACCGTCGCCGACGCCATTCATTTATTCTTCAACTGAGGCATCACTCACAGAACTACAATGGCCTATATCCCGCAACAGCGCCTTCATCGCATCCTGAAGGAATTAGCACCGACTCCAGCAGGACCCATAGGAACGCTGAAGCTAGGCGAAATCACTTATGAAGTCCCAACATCACAGACGCCATCTCGGCTTGTGCATTCAAAGGCACTGCTGGATGTAAACCATCCGATTACTCGCGACAATTTGCACTGGATGTTACAGAAATATTTATTGGACCAAGATATGTTTCTAGTATCGCAGCCAGGACCTTACGCGCGGCGGCTTACGATGACATTTGGAAGGTACGAGCTTGTGGTGATGATGGTCTGTGTATCTCATATCGGGACAGGATGATCAATGCGGAATACGAATATGTTGCATTGCATCGGGATGTCGGAGAGACGGAATTGAAGCAGGGACGGGAAATAAGACAGGGAAGAAACCTGGAATACGTGGATAGTGCTGCTGTCAGGGCGGTAAAACACGGTCGTCTCCTCATCCTTGAAGGAATCGAGAAGGCCGAACGAGGAATCATGCCGGTAAGTTATGAAGCAAGGGTTGATTTTTAATTGGCCTAAATACCAACATAGGTGCTGAACAATCTTCTCGAGAACCGCGAAATGTAAGCAGCTCGGCCTTGAGGTATTATTCCCGGCTTACCCTTGGCCAGCAACCTTGAAGATGGGACACATATCATTCATCCACATCGTCATGCTCTCTTAGGGAGCTCGGATATGTCCAAGTTTATCCCTGCACATAAAAACTTTAGAGTCATCGCCATCGCTGCACCAGTCCCACCCTATACAGGTTACCCTCTCGATCCACCCTTTCGAAGTCGCTTCCAGGCTCGGTTTGTAGATCCCCTCAGATCCTCACTTGCTCTTCACACACCTTCCTCGGCATCTCACGCGTTTGTCGCAAAACTCTCCGAAATCATTCTCTCAATTCAGCTCTCATCTGAGACCTCTTCTTCCCGCCCTCTCTCGACAACCCTTTTCTTATCCAAACCTGCTCTCTCCCCTTTTCCCCAGACCGCCCTAACGAAGTTGAACGCTCTATTTGCGACTTTCCCACCTGGAGAGGTTGTCTCCCCGGCTCAACTCACAACGCTCCTATTGGCCATACACCCACAACTTGTTTGTGCGCCTGCTCAGGCTTGGGTCCTACTCAAAAGATTGGTAGGTGAAGCTGGTCTGGGGCATCTCATCACACCTTCGTCGAGTGATAGTCCCCCTCAAGGCCTCTTAGGTTATGTCATCGGGGCAATAGACCGCGTTGGCGAACGAACCGCTCGCGTGACATTCTCCCACTCCCTTCAGGCACTTTCTCCAGTCAGTGTCAACGTGCCAGCTGGCCCGAACACCTTATTTCCCTTCCCGTTTCCTTCTGACACATCTCGACTTGGATTTATACCCTCTCCAAGATTCATGGGACAGTTGACCTGTCTCTTGCAAGCCCATGCCTTAGGATGGGATATATCCTTTCTACCGCCTGCTGTACCCGCCGCGACTGCGTCGACCTCGACAGGAACACTGGTGAGGGTGTTTGGCCAATTGCTAGGGTATGCATCTGGTGTTGCTCAGGTTCAGAAAGCTAGCGTGATCCATCTATACAAAGAGGTTGGTGGGAGAGAGGTTATGATGCGGCGCAAGGTTGACGATAATGGTGCAACTAGTTGGGAGCCAAGGTAGGTCGATATCATCTCGCGAATCGACCATGCTGATGATTTTCACAGTCCATTGCTTCAAGGAGCTTGGAGCGGTAGTCTTGTTCACCTCGAAGGTATCGACGTTATCGGCTCTACTGCGGGGTCTTTGGCGAGGCTGGTTCAGGATAGGGAGGCGGAGCTCTGGGAAGGGAAAAGGCTTGTCGGCGAGTGCGAAACTGGCGAAGTGCGTTTAGGTCCTCCAGCGTCCTTCATTCCCACTTATATTTGATTGTTCTTCTTTGGTCAGGATGCGGAGGGTAGCCTCTCCAGTGCTCACCCTTCTTTCCGGATAGTCGCAACCGCATCGAAATCCCTTCCTCTTAAGGACTGGATCTCGGCCGAACATGCTAATATGTTCTTCACGATTCCCAGTCAAGCCATGTCTCGCGCGGAAGAACGTCAAATCCTTGTCTCCCATTCCACTGACGGATGCCAACCCTGTGTCGTTGAGACACTTCTGAATTTTGCGGAGGAATATAGGGGAAGCATGGCCGAGGAATCCAATGCTTTAAGGAAGAGGAAATTGGGAACGAAAACGCTGGTGAGGGTGGTGAGGCGAATTGGAGTAGAAAAGGGGGAGGTTGATTTATATGCGATCATCAACCGCGTCCTTTTGGTTGAGTTTTTGCCCGCAGCGGAGAGGATGAGTTTAGAGCTATTGTTGGGTGATGTTGGAATCGATAAGAAGACGCCACCGGTGCGTGCCGCAGCCTATCTTATATTTTGAGGGGCTGATGAAGTTTCCTCTGAAGTTCTGTGGGAATCCCATTGTTACCGACACATCCCTCTTCTTCCCCCATACCAATGGGAATGGCCAGGACGCCACTACGCAGACTGTCATTCACCGCTTTGATAAGTCAAGGGATCCGGAAGGCGTCGAATCGCATGTGCCTCATATGGACCATTTCTATGATAATAATTTGCAGAGTGGACTGATGAGGGACTTGGCACTGGATTTGGAGGTCTTAGGGGAGAGTATAATTCTACTGGGAAATCAGGCGAGGATATTTTCCCGCCTTTCAAGGAGATGAAGCTCATTCGATCATTTTTGGTGTACAGGGTGTTGGGAAGAATAAAGTCATCGATCGGTGAGTTGTTCGTGGCATTCAGCGGGTGACTGCATTTCTAAAATCCCAATGTGATACAGACTATGTCAGGTTCGGACTTTCCTCGTCCTGATATATCAGCCATTTAAAAACACATAGCTCCTTCGGCGCCCTGTTGAATACATTCAACTCCATCGTGACACGACCGTCAACCAGCTCATGTTCACCACCACGCTCCATTCAGGTGTTCTACGTTACGCTGATTCACCGCTCCTCCGCGCTATCATATACGGCCGCATTATGGTCGTCGATGAAGCGGACAAGGCCCCAGAGCATGTCGTTGCCGTGCTCCGCAGTTTGGCAGGGGAAGGGGAGATGACACTGAGCGATGGGCGAAGGGTGAGACGGAAGCCGATCGGAGGGGAAGATGGAGGGGATGTGTATGTGCATCCGGATTTCAGGTTAGTCTTGCTTGCCAATCGACCAGGTTACCGTGAGTCTCGTGTATATCTCATCGCTCGTCTGGTCTGTTTCAATGGTATGTATATTACAGCATTCTTAGGAAATCACTTCCTACAAGTCCTGGGAGAGAATTTCAGCGCCCATTCAGTGACGAACCCGGATGCCCTATCGGAGAGGACGTTGTTGGAACAAATGGCACCAGAGGTCGACAAAGTATTGATCGGAAAGCTCGTTAGGGCTTTTCAAGATTTGAGAAAGGGTTATGAAGGGGCTGGAGGTGATATAGCCTATCCTTATTCGTTAAGAGGTCTCTCGATCCATCTCCGTCAAATCAAGTGGTAAACTTATGATCAACATTTTCTCGAAATCCAGAGCTTATCAATCTCATCCGACATATGCGAGCATACCCACAGGATTCGCTTGGAGATGCACTGAGGAACGTGTTTGATTTTGATGTGTACAGGCCGGAAACTATGGCTAAACTTGCTGAGATCCTGGAACGTCACGGGTGTGTTCTTTGTTTGATCTATTGCCTTCTGAACCCTCGTACTTAAAATCGATTGCATAGGTTACAAGTCCCGCCTTTAGGACTGGAGGCTGCGCGCGAGACTACGAAAAAGAAAGTCCAAGAAATCCAGTTCGAACCTACCGATACCAAACTCGGTACACCTAAGGGAGGGAAACACGATAATAAGGAGCACTCTGGGGGCAATACTTATGCGGGCGGGGTATTTACATTCCTTGTCCTCTGTTGCTTTCAGCTAACAATGTTATACCCAGACTGGGGGCCGAGATACTGCTGGGATAGGCGGTATAGGTGGGTACAAACGACTTTTTAAAGGGGGTGATATGAAGCAGGTGCCTAACAAAGCTTCCCGTGCGATAATATTCAGGCTGAATCAATTCTTGCATTCCCAGGTCCCTGATGTGCTCAAGGACAATGTCCCAGAAAGCGCTAAAGAGAAAGCCAGGGAGATGGCGCGTCAGGAGCTAGAGCGCCGCCTCAAAGAGTTGGATATGTCTATGGGCGAAGCCAAGGAGTATGGAGGTCTTCTAGCTGCTACCCAGGCACACGTGTTATCTTTGCATGATTTCCTTGAACGTCAGTTTCCATTCGCGCTGCTGAGTTTATGGACTAATGATCAGCAATAAAAAGATCTTGCTGCGAAAGAGGAGGAAAGGGTGTGGCTGAAGCGCCAGACCGACGGAGAACTCGACGATACCCGGCTGACCGAGGGCCTGACGGGCGAGGCAGCAGTATACAAGAGGCGAGGGATGGAGGAGCCCGAAATAGGACGGCCACAAGTGAAGTACGTCTCTTGTAACTTTCTTACTGTTTGGCGCGCTAAGTCGTGTCTCTTCTTGTAGGCCAAAGAGGCTCAGGTTCACCTTCGACTTGAGCGCGTCTATGTGGGCGTCAGATCTTGCGGTTCGCCTTAACAACTTACGGGACATCAGGTATCGTTTCCAGTACGATGGTCGTTTACGACGGAGCTTGGAAACTGGTGAGAAAGAAACACTTCCTAGAGATACGAGGTTACTCATTGGGGTTTTGAAACAGCTGTGATGCTGATGGAGACGTTCGACCGGTTGTCGAGGAAGGATAAGTATGTCTGGGATGTGAGTATGCTCTTGTCCTTGTCTGCAGGTTGACACTTGATGACTGATCACTGTAGATGAATGCTCATGTAAGTTGAATCCGCTCGAAGTGGATTTTCATTGAAACTACTTCAATGCAGTCTGGCGATGGTCCCGATTTCACCCTGGTTGAGGCAGAGAAACCGCCAGTTCACCTTCGCGATCGATGGAGGGTTGTAGAGAAGATGGCAATGATCCCCCAATATGCGTTCGCGGGGGATTATACAGGTTTGTTCTGCTTTATCCAGTCAAGAGACCTATTTGACATTCCTTGCACAGTCGAAGCAATAGAGAAAGCGGTTGACGAAGTGGGGAAGTTTGATGGCGGTGAAAATGTCTCCTTCTGCTCTTTGAAAGCGTTTGTTGAAGTGCAATAACACCCTAGATGATTGGTTTGTAATTGCAATCACCGTGAGCTACCGGGCTTCCCTCATTTTCTCAGATGTTAATGGTGTCCTTTGATCTTTCTAGGATGCCAATTTCGAACGATACGAGATAACGCCAGAGGTCTTGTCGCGCGCAATGAAGCGGAATCCGAAAGTGCAGACCGCCCTCATATGCATCGGGGAAGGTGCTGAAGCGACTTGGTATGTCGACTACTACACGGCAACACTGATATTTACTTTTTTTCGTTTTACAAGGATCACAAGGAATCTACCGGGTCGTGCATTTCGTGTGAAAGACACTGCAGATATACCGAGTGTATTGAGGAGTATCTTGTCAAACCTAATTGACCGATAATTAAGAAAGATTTACCCAAATCGTAGAGATAGGATATGGTGCTCATACACTTAAATTGTAGACTTTCGCAATTCCCAATCGTGGTTTATTATTGCCTATTGGTACCACATAACGCTACGAACTGACTACTTACACAACGAACACACAAAGTGAAGATACAAACATTGTCCAATTCAGAAGGATTACAAGACGAAGTAAAATGGCCCAAGAATATTTTCGAACTGCAAATCTGGGGAATGGCGCTTCTAAAAACTGATATCAAGTTCTGCTGGTGTCCGGCGTGCGGTACGAGGAGAGAGGCCGCCGCCAGGAACCTTGAGCCTCGGGTCGCCTGTCTAGGTATGGTGCGTAGGCTCTGTTTCTCGCTCCGATCACACTCGATGTACTGGATCTATTCATAGCCTGTTGTCTAGGTGGAGCCATCGTCTCGAGCTGCGGTCTCCTTCCCCATGAGGGAACACGAGCAGGAGTTGTCGAGGAGCGCGGGTTCTCGATCTTGGTTGCCGAATCCTCATCCACCTGCAAGACTGAGGGATGCGAGCCCGCGGACGAGGTTGGTGTTTCCACTTCGAGGCCAGGGCCCGAGACTACCGCGCACATATCGGAAGATGTACAGCCAGAGTAAAGGATGTCATGTTCGTCACCTGAGAAAGAGGCTGCTGGTACATCTGCGGTCGCATATAGGGATGTCTCCAGGTTGATTGGCGAATTACGATTGACGAGGTCGAGGTCTTGGGCTATCGTGGAATTATCCTTATCGCAGGGATGATCGAATTTGCCAGTGCTGGAAGATCCGCAATCGACGGTCAGGGAATCAGGTGCACGACTCTTTTCAAAAGATCTCGGATCCCGGGGAAACACAAGACTCATCGACAGATGGTGACCGACAAGGTCGAGGCCCTGGCCAACAGAAGAACCGTTGTCATTGGACAGGTGTCCGCATCGACAGCCTGCACCCGAAGAATGAGAGCCGAGATCATCGATCGAAGCGGGCGGACTATCCGCTAGGAAAAGAGTGGTCGAATCCGAAGATAGCGATTCTATGAGCACCTTGGAACAGCCTTTCACAACGTCAAGTGGTTGTTCGACGGAGGAATGAATCTCATCGGAAAACTTTTTAGAGTCACCGTCCGCGCATGAAGATTGGTGTGCTAGATCCTCTCTAGCTAAAGCAGATAAAGGTTCTTGCTCGACAGATGAATCCAGAAGTAGTGATGTTGGCTTGATCGCGGACGGATCCACGAGACCGAGCTCTCGTGCACCAGGGGAACGTTTCGTGCCAGAGACGCCTTCAATTGTATGCGCTGTTTTACTCCCTTGACCTAGGTTTTCCGGCCCAGGCGACAGGCTCGGCGTAGATGTTACTGAACTTTGAGTTGGTGGCGCTGGTTTTTCGGAGGTCGCATCGAGGACACAGCTGGCACAGGAAGCGCAAACCGACGGTCCGGGAACGGTATTCTCGACATCTCCGGTGACCAAGAGTGTTGGGAGGTCGCCCTCGATGGCCATGGTGTTGTCCGGTTCCCTGGCTGATAGCGAGGGTAGAGGCAAAGGTCTCGATGGAGAAAGAAGTAACGGCGAAGATACGGCCGAAGGAATGCTCGGAGAGACTATAATTTGATAGCTCGTAGCGAAAGGAAGGGAGATTTGAGCTTCAACGGGAGCTACGCCATTGTTTACATTCCGGCTTTGCCCGCCTTGGCGTAGAATCAGTAGAGGTTCCTGGCCCATATCATTTGGGATGGGCGTCCTGCTAGCACGTTGATCCGGAGAGGCAGGAGGCTGGTCAATTTCCGCTTCAAGGAATTCATTTGTGGGGCATGCGAAAGAGAACAGCCATCGAAGTGTAAACAGAGATGCAATAACCAGACATAGGCAGATGAGACCATCGGCGAGTGCCAGTACATCTAGAGTGCGATCGAGAAAGGCGAGATCAAGCGAGTCTCGGAGTGTCTCCTTGAAAGCGGTCACATAAGCTGTACCCCAAAGACTTGGGGAAGGCGGTTCGGTGACTTCACTAGCAGAATGCGCGACTTGCAAAACATCCTGGGGAATAAACGCGATAGGCGTGTGATTGAGAGGGGGTAACTCGAGTATGGTGCGCGATTCAAATTCGGACGTGACCAGCTGGACAACCGCGCTGGCGATCTCCTCCTTGAGTCGTCGTTCGTACGTTTGCAATTTATTGGAAAGGCGATATTCTAGAAACCGGTCGATGACAGATGCTGGATGGAATTGGGTGAAGAAGAAAGCCAAGAGACCGGCAAAGACTGGGTAAATGAGAGGAATAAGCATCGTGGTGGGTGTCGCGGTGATAAGATGACAAGACCGCGATCGCAACTTAAGTACCCTGAATCACGTGACTATCGATCGCTTCTCACGATACCATGGACTCCCCACTCGTCCAAACGCTCAACATCTTGTCTTCGTTGTTACCAGAAAACCTCCAGAAACCACTGGTTGGGATCATATGTGGATCCGGATTAAGTGGATTGGCCGCTTCGTTCAGACAGATCCATATCGTTCCATATGAGAAGCTACCTGGGTTCGCGAACAGCACAGGTAACGGTTTCCCCTCCCTTTCGATCCCGTAATAACATTCTACAAGTTCCTGGACACAAGAGCGCGCTGGCCTTTGGGCTATTAGGTTCTGGGGATGGTGTTCCCGCTGTCGCAATGCTCGGAAGGGTCAGTCCATGATTTCAATCGCAAGCCGTTCTTATCGTCTTCTTCTTCGCAGTTCCACCTATACGAAGGCCACTCTTTTCGTGCCGCCGTCTATCCAATAAGGATCATGGCTCGGCTAGGAGTGAAGAACATCATTAGTGCGTAATCATCTCGCACTCATTCCCATGGATTGATCCTCATCATCGCCTCAACGGTAGTCACCAACGCAGCGGGGTCCCTCAATCCATGTATCCCAGTAGGGACAAGCATGTATTTATCACCATCTTACCTATTCCTCCCTCCTGATCCTGCCGCTCAACAGTCGTAGCGATCCATGATCACCTCGCCCTCCCCAACATGACTGGTTTCAACCCTTTCCTCGGACCCAAAACATCTCCGAACCATCCGCGCTTTCTCCCCCTATCCGACGCGTACTCACCTGCCCTCCGTCGTCTCTTATTCCTTGCAGCTCATAAGCTGGGTCTTGATAAGAATGCCCTTGCGGAAGGTACATATGCATGGGTCAGCGGACCGTCCTACGAGACGCCGGCCGAAGGCAGGTTCCTTCGCAACGCCGGTGCGGATGTCGTCGGCATGAGCACAGTGCCTGAGGTCGTCGTTGCCAGAGAAGAGGGTATGAATGTCATGGTCATGAGTCTGGTCACCAATTTCGTCGTAATCCCCGAGAGCTATCGCTCTATCAGGGACGAAGTCGACGCAGAGGTGACCGCGCTTGTTGCTGAGGCGTCCGTGTTCCTGACGCGGTTTTTTAGCTTGCAGGTAAACCGTTTCCTTCACTTGTTGCAGAGGTGGTATCCCACGAGGAAGTCCTCGCTATTGGTGAAAAAAAGGCCGATGTAATGAAGAATCTGGTAGAAATGGTCGTAGAGATGATACCCTCCAATCTGGATCTATAGAGTGAATCTAATCCTCTGATATCCCAGGAATAAATCTTGTGATTAAGGGGGAAATATGTTTCAACCGTTGGTAGCTACTGAACAAAAGGAAAAGCATATGGAATTAGTACAAAAGGAGAGTAAACGAGCTATACCGAAATCATAGGAACTGAATTGGTGGCGCATGAGGCTCACGGCACGGCACCTTGCCGTCGCCGCTGAAGGGCCAAGATGAATGGGCCACGTCCTCAGCTTACACCCCTGCTGTCTGAAGTATCATCCCTCATGCCGCTCATGAACACACAAGCAAGCTCTGAAGAACAGGACCTTGCTCATATTTTTGTTTCGTTTGCGAAATCAGACTGTCTTCTTTATTATGTACGGTAGATACGTATATTTGGCCGAGTGACTGATATAGTAGAATTCCAGGTACCAGCTGGCTCGGGTAACCTTGTTGGGTACAGTCGCGGACAACCAAAGTCATCAAATGGGGTAGGGCTCGATTGGGTTGATATTTGACGAAACCAACGACAGGATCGAACTCAGGACGCAAAAATACGTCGAAAAACACTCTTCCGAAGTTCTTCCCACGACTTTTTGGTGCCGCCAAAAATTTGGACCATTTCAGCGCACCAATAAGGGCCAAACTAGGTATCCTCAGGACTGCCAGCTGACATTCTCGATACCCCATGACAATAAAATTCTCATTCAACTCGCCGTGTGGTGTGAAATTGAAAAGAATTTAAAGAATTACTTTTAACCATCACATCAATTGGCGATCAGGTTCAGTTGTTGCCATCATACCTGAATATACATGTCGGAATCTTACATAACAATAGTCTCTCCCTTAACCCAGAGACAGCTACGGCCCCGGATACAAGCCTCATAATATATTACTGGCTTGTCTGCAATATATTAAATGAAAAGAGGGAGGGCTATGTGACCAAAACCTGCCAAAGTCTCATGGCATGATGGGGTTGTGATCACGCCTACGACCAGTGCGACCGGAATGTTCCGTGGTGGACCTCACTTTGCAAAACATGATTTTTGTGCTGTGACTGGATGTGTTATGACAGTGAGGATGAGTAATTGGGGTTCATAGGACTGAAGATAATAATGTATGAGCCAAAAGAGAGTGAAAAAATGGTTTTTACTTCAGAGTGATGCCTGTTTTGATTGATTTTTTGTGCCTTGACAATTTTTGTATGATATTTTTATTTTGATGGGGCTGGATAGAGCTTGATGAAAAGAGACTATTCCGCTATTTTTCATAATTTTAGCTATTTCTTAGGGGTCCCGCCAAATTTTTGGGCTCAAAATTTCCAAACTGCATTTGAGAGAAATCAGCTCGATGGTTTCGAGTCTAGATGGCCTAATAGTCGTATTTAAATGCTTAAATAAGATTTCTGACTATTCAATTTATCTGAGGATGTGTTTTAAAAAATTAGATGACTTTGCTTGTCCGCGACTGTACCGCTGGCGGGGCACCCCTCAGAAGCGTCACCACCCCGTTACACCGTTAGCCGGTTGGGTAACACGGTTCGCCAAAAGGGTCATGGTTACCAGGGGTCCAGCCGAGCCGCGTCACAGCCCGAGGCGAGCCCGCCAATGGACTTTCCCACCGCGCCAGGACCGCTGACTCAGCCGCTGACCAAGCGGGTG
>Ga0307516_10001619_pt1 | contig 31003 bp, 27 predicted proteins | sample 19_EM_MG_FD_203310 | JGI IMG/M metagenome (GOLD analysis project Ga0307516, IMG submission 203310) | Populus trichocarpa ectomycorrhiza microbial communities from riparian zone in the Pacific Northwest, United States - 19_EM | ecosystem: Host-associated > Plants > Roots > Unclassified | place... | reverse complement strand
GATCAGCGGGGCCAGGCGCGGTGCATTGCGCAGCGGCCGGTAGGCGATCTTCTCGACCGCGAAGTTCAGTGCCGAGCAAGCGATGATGGCCGCCACCAGCGAGATCAGCAGCAGCACCCAGCCGGGCCAGCCCGTGTCGGCCAAGGCCTGCACCACTGTCCAGCTCGTCAGCGCCCCCACCATCAGGATCTCGCCGTGCGCAAAGTTGATCAGCGAGATGATCCCGTACACCATCGTGTACCCCAGCGCGACCAGCGCGTACATGCTTCCCAATACCAAGCCGTTGATGATTTGTTGTACGAAGATGTCCATTGAGTTGCTTTCACTTCAGCCGTTTCCGGCCACAGCAGCTGATAGAGCACAGGTTGTGCCAACATGTTTTTTCCGCGGGTAAGCCCGAAGAAAAATGGCCCGATGGACCCCATTTCGAGTCATTGAAGCCGAGAGGCACTGACAAACAGGGCGGAAATCCGCACTGGGCCCAAAGTACCTGTGTGGATTTCCGCCCACTGCCTTTGGCAGCGGTTTTCAGGCCGCTTTCATGGCTTCGGCGGTGCACGGAAGCCACGGGTTTTGACCCACGGGCGGGCGCGAGTTGGGCACACTACGGGGCCTGATGCCGACCCCTGTCTCTCTTTCGCCCCGCGCCTTGCAGCTGCAGCGGGCGGCCCCCCAACTGATTGCCGTGCTGACCGTGGCGCTTGTCGTGGTCGGCATGGTGGTGGGCTACCGCGTCAGCGAGCGCAGTGGCCTGTCCGATCTCGCGGCAGTGGCCAGCGAACGTCTCGAGCTCTACGCGTCGAACCTCGAAACCGAACTCGCGCGCTACGCCTACCTGCCCAGCCTGATCGCGATCGATGAGGATGTGCAGGCGCTGCTCGACGACCCGCACAACGCGCAGGTTCAGCAGCGCGCACGCCTGAAGCTGGCACGCGTGAACGTGCGCGCCGGCTCGATCCTGATCTTCGTGACCGCGGCGGACGGCGAGGCGCTGGCCGCCAGCAACGGCTACCAGCGCCACGGTGGCGATGTCCCCGGCGGGCGCACGCCGCTGCCCGAAGCCGCGCGCAACCTGGGCGAAGACGCGCCCGATTTCTTTGCCTCCAATGAGGCCGATGGCACGACTGACTATTACTTCGTGCACCCGGTGCGCCGCTCAGGCAGCTACCGCGGCCACATCGTCGTCAAGGTGAGCCTGGCACCGCTGGAAGCGACCTGGGTCGACCTGGGCCTGCGCTCGCAAAGCGAGAAGCTGCTGGTGGTCGACCAGAACGACGTGGTCATCATGTCGTCGGTGCCGGCGTGGAAGTACCGCATGCTGGGCTCGGTCAATGTCGAGGCGCTGCAGTCGTCCGGCCGCTACGTCGGAGCGACGCTCGCGCCCTTGGGCATGTCGATCGAGCGCAGCGCGCAGTCCGGCTCGACCGTGGTGCGCCTGGCCGATGTGCAGAGTGCCGGCCACAGCCTGCACCTGGCGCAGGAGCGGCCGGTGGTGCCGCTGGCGGTGCGGCTGGTGACTTTGTCTGACCCGTCAGATGTATGGCGTCAGGCGCGCTATGCCGCCTGGGGCGGTGGCGCCGGTGGCGCGGTGCTGGGCTTGCTGGCGCTGTACTGGCTGCACCGCCGCCGTGCCCTGCGGCAGCTGTTCAAGGCGCGCAACGCGCTGCAGCAGGCGCACGACCAACTCGAACGGCAGGTGGACGAACGCACGCGTGAACTGCGCACCACCAACGACGAGTTGAAGCGCCAGATCGCGCAGCGCTTGCAGGCCGAAGACGAGCTGATGCAGGCCGGCAAGCTGGCCGTGCTGGGCCAGATGTCGGCTGGCATCTCACACGAGATCAACCAGCCTTTGACGGCGCTGCGGGCGTTGTCTCGCAACACCGCGCTGCTGCTGCAAAGCGGTCGCACCCAGGCCGTGGCCGACAACCTGAAGGCGATCGACGACATGGCCGAGCGCATGGGCCGCATCACGCTGCAGCTGAAGTCGTTCGCGCGCAAGGGCGGAAGCACGGCGCAGCCGGTCAACCTGACTTCCGCGGTGGCCAACGTGCTGCTGCTGCTCGAACACCGGTTGCGCATCGAACGCATCCAGGTGAAGGTGGACGTGCCCGACACGCTGCGGGTGCGGGCCGACACCAACCGGCTCGAGCAGGTGCTGCTGAACCTGTTCACCAACGCGCTGGACGCGATGGCCTCCACGCCGGACAAGCAACTCACCGTCAGCGCCCGTGTCGACGACGAGCGCGTCATCGTGCAGGTGGCCGACAGCGGCGAGGGCATGCCCGAGGCCAACCTCGTGCGCTTGTTCGAGCCCTTTTTCACCACCAAGCCGGCGGGCCAAGGCTTGGGCCTCGGTTTGGTGATTTCATCGAAGATCGTGCGCGAATTCGGCGGCACGCTGCGTGCGCATCGCGCCGAGCAGGGCATGGTGTTTGAATTCGATTTGGAAGCTGCCAGCAAGGAGGCATATGTTTGAGGGATTCAAGGTCCTCTTCGTCGAAGACGACCCGCCGGTGCGGATGAGCCTGGCGCAGACGCTGGAACTGGCCGGGCTTGACGTGCTGCCTTGCGGCTCGGCCGAAGAGGCGCTGCCGCATGTCGCGCCAGGTGCCCAGCTGATCGTCGTCACCGATGTGCGGCTGCCGGGCATGGACGGGCTGGCCCTGCTGGACCATGTGGTCGCGACGGACCCGGGCATTCCGGTGGTACTGATCACCGCGCATGGCGATGTCTCGATGGCCGTGCGGGCCATGCGCGCGGGTGCCTACGACTTCATCGAGAAGCCGTTCGCGCCGGAGCGATTCGTCGACACCGCGCTGCGTGCGCTTGACAAGCGGGTGCTGCGCGTCGCGCTGGACGACTTGCGTGCTCAGCTGCAAAGCCGCAGCGGCATCGAATCCGTGCTGCTCGGCAACTCGCCGGTGATGCAGGAACTGCGGCGCAAGATCGTGCGCCTGGCCGATACCTCGGCCGACGTGATGATCCTCGGGGAGACGGGGACCGGCAAGGAGCTCGTTGCACGCTGCCTGCACGACCACAGCAATCGGCGCGACCGCAACTTCGTCGCGATCAACTGTGGCGGCCTGCCCGAGACGCTGTTCGAAAGCGAGCTGATCGGGCACGAACCGGGCGCTTTCACGTCGGCAGCCAAGCGCCGCATCGGCAAGATCGAGCATGCGAACGGCGGCACGTTGCTGCTCGACGAGATCGAGACCATGCCGATGCAGATGCAGATCAAGCTGCTGCGCATCCTGCAGGAACGCAAGATCGAGCGCCTGGGCTCGAACGAAGAGGTGCCCGTCAACCTGCGCGTGGTGGCCGCCACCAAGTGCGACCTGCGCGCGCTGAGTGACGAAGGCAAGTTCCGCGGCGACCTGTACTACCGCTTGAACGTGGCGGTGCTCGAGCTGCCGTCGCTGCGCGAACGGCGCGAGGACATCCCGCTGCTGTTCGAGCACTTTGCCGGCCAGGCCAGCGCGCGCTATGGCTTAGCCCCGCCCGAGATGACGCCCGAGAAGCTGCGAGAGCTGATGGCGCACGACTGGCCCGGCAACGTGCGCGAGATTCGCAACGCGGCCGACCGTTTCGTGCTCGAGATCGGTGACCTGACCACCGCCACGACCGGCGTGGCCCCGGTCACGCTGTCGCAGCAGATGGACAAGGTCGAGAAGGCGCTGATCGAGCAGGCACTGCGCCAGCACCAAGGCCGCATGCCCAAGGTGATGGAGTCACTGGGCATCGCGAAGAAGACGCTGTACGACAAGCTGCACCGGCACGACATCGACGTCGACCGGTTCCGCTGACGGCTGTTCGATCCACCGTCAGGCCAGCTTGCGTCCAGGGCCCTAACGGTAGTCCTGCGGATCCGGCGAATCGGTGGGTTGCCGGATCGCCTGCAGCAGCGGCTCGCTCATCGGCATGCGCAAGTTGATGCCCTTGGGGGGGATCGGCGACATGAACCACTTGCTGTAGATCGAGTAGACCTCGCCGCTGCGGTACATCGCCATCAGCGTGTCGTCGACCAGTTGCTTGAACGCGTGGTCGTCGCGCGGCAAGCCGATGCCGTAGGGCTCGATCGACAAGGTGTCGTCGGAGACGGTGTAGTCGGCCGGGTTCGGTGCGGTGGCGATCAGGCTGCGCAACAGCACGTCGTCCATCGCAAAGGCCACGGCGCGGTCAGCTTGCACCATCTGGAAGGCATCGGTGTCGTCCTGGCCGGCGACGATCTTCATGTCCAGCTTCAGCGCTTCGTTGAGGTTGTTCAGGTAGCGGATGCTGGTGGTGGCAATGGTCGACGCCACCACCTTGCCGCGCAGGTCGTCCAGCGTGTGGATCTCGCTTTCCTTCTTGGCCAGCAGACGGCTGGCCGCGACGAAGGTGGTGATCGAGAACGACTGGGTCTTCTGCCGCTCGGCGGTATTGGTGGTGACACCGCATTCGAGATCCACCGTGCCGTTGGCCACCAGCGGCATGCGGGTGGCAGAGCTGACCGCCACCATCTTGACCTCGAGGTCGCGCAGCTCCAGCTTGTGGCGAATCGACTCGACCACCTTCTGGCACAGGTCGATCGAGTAGCCAACCGGGCGCAGCTTGGCATCCAGGTACGAGAACGGCACCGAGGTGAGCCGGTGACCCAGCACGATGACGCCGGTGTCGCGGATCTTGCGCAGCACCGACGAGCCGGCGAGCGCCGTCGACGCCGACGCCGAAGCCGACGTGGCAGGGGACGCCGCGGCACTTTGCGGGGCTGAGGCCGGCGCCGCTGTGGCGTGGCCGGCCCACGGCGCCGCCAGGACGGCCAGCGCCGCGATCAAGGGTCTTCGAGCCAGGAACGTCATCGCGGCGCAATGATATCGACTGCGGCAGTAGGGCCTTTTCGAGCGCCTGAAGTGGGCAGTGCCAGTGTCTCGATGCGCCACCAGGCGGGCAGCAGTCGGCGCACATCGGCGCGGCGAAAGCGCTCGTCGATCAGGTGCACGCTGCCGCGGTCGGTGGGCGTGCGCAGCACCCGCCCGGCGGCTTGCACCACCTTGCGCAAGCCGGGGTAGAGATAGGCGTATTCGAAGCCGGCGCCGAAGCGCTGATCCAGCCGTTCACGCAAGGCCTCGTTGACCGGGTTCAGCTGCGGCAGCCCGAGCGTTGCAATCACCGCTCCAATCAGGCGAGAGCCCGGCAGGTCGATGCCCTCGGCGAACGAGCCGCCGAGCACCGCAAAGCCGACGCCACGCCCATGCGGCACGAAACGATCCAGAAATGCCTGCCGCGCCGCCTCGTCCATCTGCCGGGTCTGCTGCCAGGTCGGCACGTCGCCGTGGCGGGCCGCAAATTCGATGGCCACCTGCTGCAGATAGTCGAAGCTGCTGAAGAAGGCGAGGTAGTTGCCGGGCTCTTGCTGAAACTGGCGATGGATCAGCTCGGCAATCGGCGCAACGCTGTCGGCGCGCCGGCTGAAGCGCGTCGACACGGTCGGCACGATGCGCACCTTCAGATGCTCGGCCGAAAAGGCGGAGGCCACGTCGAGCCACACCGTGTTGTCGGGCAGGCCGAGCGTGTCGGCATAGAACTGCGTCGGCGCCAGCGTGGCAGAAAACAGCACGACGCTGCGTGCGGTGGTGAAGCGCGGCTGCAGGAAGTCCGCCGGGGTGACGTTGCGCACACAGACGGTCGACTGCGCTGACGCGCGTCGGCCGCCGCGGGCAGCCTGGCGGGTGGCTACATCGACCAGAGAATGCGAGGCGTCGAACGATTCGCACAAGCGCTGGTAGTGCAAGGCCGCCCAGTGAAACTCCAGCAGCGCAGTGGGCAATGCATGCGGCCCTTGCGCGCCATCTGCCAGCAAGTCACCGATCGCTTGTGTGCAGCTCGCCAGCGCCTGTCCCAATGCGGCCGGCGGTTGGGGCATGACTTGGTAGGCATCCGGCTGTTCGCGCGCCAAAGCCCGCCAGGCCCGGGCCACGCGCTCGATCGGCTTTTTCAACTCGATCGGGGCGGCCGCACGCACCGCAGCGAACAAGGCCCAATCGAGCTCGGCGGTGTAGCAGCTGCGGGCGCGTTCGACCAGGTTGTGCGCTTCGTCGACCAGCACCGCTACACGCCAGCCGTGGATCAACGTCGATGCGTGCAGCGAAGCGCCGATGTCGAAAAAGTGGTTGTAGTCCCCGACGACCACGTCGGCCCAGCGGGCCATCTCCTGGCCCAGGTAGTAGGGGCACACCGCGTGGCGTTCGGCCAGGTCTTGCAGCGCGTGTTTGGTCAACGTGCCGTCCAGGCCGGCCGCTTCGCTGCGCGCAGCCGGCAGCCGGTCGTAAAAGCCCTCGGCCAGCGGGCACGACTCGGGGTGGCATTCCTTGTCGGGGTGCACGCAGGCCTTGTCACGCGCCACCAGCTCGACCACGCGCAACGGCTTGGCGCCCGATTCGCCAAGCGAGCCCAGGGCATCCAACGCGACGCCGCGCCCTGAGCCCTTGGCGGTCAGGAAGAAGACCTTGTCCAACGCCTGCTCGGGCATCGCCTTCAGCAGCGGGAACAGCGTGCCGACTGTCTTGCCGATGCCGGTGGGGGCTTGCGCCGCCAGGCAGTGGCCGTGGCGCGCAGCGCGGAACACGGCTTCGGCCAACGCACGCTGGCCCTCGCGGAAGGTGCCGTGCAGAAAGGGCAGTTGCTTCAGGCTGGCATCGCGTTGTGCGCGGTGCGTGGCCTCGCTCTCGGCCCATGCCATGTAGCGCTCGCACAGCGTGTGGAAGAAGTCTTGCAGCTCTGCCGCTTCCAGCCGCTGCACGAGCGGTGGCGCCTCTTCCTGCCTGTCGGCGTGAAAGTACACCAGCGCCACGTTCCAGGCGCTGGCCTGGTGCTTCTCACACAGCAGCCAGGCGTAGACCTTGGCCTGCGCCCAGTGCAGGTCGCGCTGGTTGGCGGGCATGCGCGCCAGCGAACCGCGGTAGGTCTTGATCTCTTCGACCAGCTGGCGACCGGCATTCACGCCATCGGCACGGCCGCGGATCACGAGATGCCGATGCGCACCCTGCAGGCTCACTTCAGCCCGGTAGCCATCGCCGCGCGACTGCACCACGCTGCGGTGCCCGGCCTGGCCTTGTTCCGCCGTGGGTGACGGCGTGAAACGCGCGTCCAGATCGCCATGCTTGGCCGCGAATTCGCACAGGGTGCGAACGGCAACGGTCAAGGGCGGCGCGGGGGCGGGGCAGTCGTCGGCGTGGTCGCCGGGCGGTGCGTCGGGCATCGAGGCAATCAAGAGCGATTCTGTATGTTTATACAGTATCGCTCCGATGGGGCTCAAGGCCCGGTCATGGGCTCAGTCGACAGTGGCCAGCACGGGCGGGGCCGCGGGCGCAGGCGCGGGCAGGGCCGCGAAGGTTTGCACGGCCAAAGCTTCGGTCTTTGGCTTGGGCAGGCTGCACTTGCGGTGGATCAGGTCGCTGCGCGCAAACAGCTCGGCCACCCAGTCGACGAACACGCGCAGCTTCGCGCTCAGGTGGCGGTTGGGCGGGTAGACCACGTGCAGTGGCACCGAGTCCGCGCACCAGTCCAGCAGCAAGGGCCGCAATGCGCCAGAAGCCAGATAGGGCGCGGCCTGGAAGGTGGACACCCGCACGATGCCCAACCCAGCCAGGCCAGCGGCCAGGTTCGCGCTCGAGTCGTTGACCGACAGCGCATGGCGGCCATGCACTTCGAACTTCTCGCCGTCCTTGGCGAAGGTGAAGGGGTAGATGCGGCCGGTGCGGTGACCGAAGTGGTTGACGACCGTGTGGCCCTCGTCCTCCAGATCATTCGGGTGCAGCGGCGTGCCGTGGCGCTTCAGGTACTCGGGCGAGGCGCAGATGATGAGATGAAAGTCGCCGATGCGGCGTGCAACGAGCGACTGGTCGGTGATCTCGCCGCCGCGAAGCACGCAGTCCACGTTCTCGCCGATCAGGTCGACCGGGCGGTCACTGACGCCCATGTCGATCTGGATGTGCGAAAAGCGCGCATAGAAATCCGGCAGCGCCGGGATCACCAGCAACTGCGCGACTGTCGAGCCGACATCGATTCGCAGGCGTCCGCGTGGGCTGACCTTGGCGCGCGACATGCTCGATTCCAGCTCGTCGATTTCGCCCAGCAATCGCACGGCGCGGTCGTAGTAGGCGGCGCCATCGGGCGTCACTGTCACGCGCCGTGTCGTCCGTTTGAGAAGTTGGGTTTCGAGTTCTGCTTCCAGTGATTGCACGAGGCGCGTGACTGTCGGCTTGGGCAGCGACAACGTGTCGGCGGCTTTGGTGAAGGTGCCGGCTTCAACAACCCGCACAAAAGCCTGCATGGCGGCCAGCTTGTCCATTCGATCTCCAGTTCGGTCTGCGGTGCATTGTTCTTCGGCTTGAAATAGTCCTTGAGCTGCGGGGCTATTTGTTGGCGGGCGGGGGCGCCCTATCTTCCATGCACCGTATCCAGCATGAGCACCCCCGCAATGTCCGGCACCGCCGATTCCCTGTTGGCCGACCCTGAACCGCTGTCGATTCCGATCGGCGACGGGGTCGATTGCGCTGCGTGGCTGTACCGCGCGGCTGCAGCGAATGCGCCCTTGGTGCTGCATTTGCACGCTGGTGCATTTGTCAGTGCACCGAGCGAGGGCGTGCCCTGCGTCGTGCGGCTGTTGCACAGCGCCGGTGCTGCGGTGGTGTCGCTGCAGTACCCGCTGGCGCCGGAGCATCCATTCCCCCACGCGGCGGAGGCCGCGCACGCCGCGCTCGAATGTTTGCACAAGCGTCGCCGCGCCTGGGCCGGTGTTGCGTCACGAGTGTTCGTAGCCGGTGAAGAGGCGGGCGGCAACCTCGCCGCCGCGGCCAGCCTGATGGCACGCGACCGCGCCGGCCCACCGTTGGCGGGCCAGATCCTGTTCTCACCGATGCTCGATGTGTGCGTGGCGACGGCGTCCTTGCGCCGCGCACAGGCCGGCCCGGTGGGCTGCCGCTGGGCCGATGGTTGGCATGACTACCTGCCGCACGCGAACGACGCGTTGCATCCTTACGCGACACCTGGCGCCGCGGCACGTCTCGCCGGCTTGCCGCCGACCTTGCTGTTCAGCGCGACCGACGATCCGTTCCGCGACGAAGCCACGGCCTACGCGAGCCGCTTGCGAGGCGAGGGCGTGCCGGTCGTGCGCCTGATGTTGCCGCCACCGACCCACTTTCCGACGCCCTTCATGGAGGCGCCGCCGCAATGCGACCCGGCCTGGGTGGCCGTGGCGCGCGAGCGCTTGCGCCTGTTCATGCATGGGCTACCGACCGAACACCCGAAGAACTGAACGACATCCACAGGAGAGAACACCATGAATTCGCCCACCCCGAAGCAAGCGCGTTCGCGCAAGACCACCGCCTGGACCATCAGCGCTGCACTCGCAGCAGTGGCCGCGGTGCCGATCACCATCTTCGGCTTGCATGGCAGCCCCGCGGTTGCCAATGCACCGGCTGCAGCGCCACCGGCCACGCCGGTGTCCGTGGCCACCGTGGCGCAGAGCCAGGTCGCGGCGTGGGACGAATTCTCTGGCCGGCTTGAAGCTGTCGAGCGGGTCGAGATCCGCTCGCGCGCAGCCGGCACTGTGCAAGCATTGCACTTCCGTGAAGGTTCGCTGGTGAAGGCCGGTGATCTGCTGGCGACCATCGACCCCGCGCCGTACAAGGCCGACGTCGATCGTGCCGAAGCGCAGACGGCCGCTGCGCAGGCGCGCGTGACCCACTTGCAAAGCGAGCACGCGCGCGCTGAGCGCTTGTGGGAAGAGCAGGCCATCGCACAGCGTGAACTCGACGAGCGCACCAACGCGCTGCGTGAGGCGCAAGCCAACCTGCGTGCCGCGCAAGCCGCGTTGCAAACAGCGCAGCTGAACCTCGGCTACACGCAGGTGCGTGCGCCGATCGCCGGCCGCATCGGCAAGATCGAGGTCACTGTCGGCAACCTGGTGGCGGCTGGCCCTGGCGCACCGGTGTTGACGACGCTGGTCTCGGTCAGCCCGATCTACGCCAGCTTCGACGCCGACGAGCAGTTGATCACCCGTGCGCTGAAGGACCTGCCCGGCGGCGCCAGCGCTCGCGCCCACATCGAGTGCATTCCCGTCGAGTTGGGCACGGCCGGCAGCACCGACACGCCCTACCGCGGGCAGCTGCAGCTGGTCGACAACCAGGTCGATGCGAAGAGCGGCACGGTGCGCGTGCGCGCCAAGTTCGACAACGCCGATGGTGCGCTGATGCCTGGCCAGTTCGCGCGGCTGCGCATGGGCCATGCGAGCACCGCGCCGGCGTTGTTGATCAACGAACGCGCGGTCGGTACCGACCAGAACAAGCGTTTCGTCATCGTCGTCGACAAGGACGACAAGGCGGCCTACCGCGAGGTGTCGCTGGGCGCGTCGGTCAACGGTTTGCGCATCGTCACTGCCGGCTTGCAGCCGGGCGAGCGCATCGTCGTCAACGGCGTGCAGCGCGTGAGGCCAGGGTCCCTGCTTGCGCCGCAGAGCGTGGCGATGGATGCGAAGCCCGAGCAGCACGCCGAACGCAGCAGCGCCAAGCCATCTTGAACGAACAGAACAACAAGGGAGTCTTCCCGTGAACTTATCCAAATTCTTCATCGACCGGCCGATCTTCGCCGGCGTGCTCTCGCTGCTGATGCTGATCGCCGGTCTGATCGCGCTGAAGGCCTTGCCGATCTCCGAATACCCGGAGGTTGTGCCGCCTTCGGTGGTTGTTCGTGCGCAGTACCCGGGCGCCAACCCGAAGGTGATTGCCGAGACGGTGGCGACGCCGCTCGAAGAGGCGATCAACGGCGTCGAGGGCATGCTCTACATGGGCAGCCAGGCGACCACCGATGGCCTGATGACGCTGACGGTGACCTTCAAGCTCGGCACCGACCCCGACAAGGCGCAGCAACTGGTGCAGAACCGCGTCTCGCAGTCCGAGCCTCGGCTGCCTGAAGAGGTGAGGCGCCTGGGTGTGACGACAGTCAAGAGCGCGCCCGACCTCACGATGGTCGTGCACTTGATGTCGCCCAACGAGCGCTACGACATGACCTACCTGCGCAATTACGCGGTATTGAATGTCAAAGACCGTCTCGCGCGCGTGCAGGGCGTCGGCCAGGTGCTGTTGTTCGGCTCGGGCGACTATTCGATGCGCGTCTGGCTCGACCCGCAGAAGGTCGCGCAGCGTGGGCTCTCGGCCGGTGACGTGGTGCGTTCGATCCGCGAGCAGAACGTGCAGGCTGCGGCCGGGGTCGTCGGCGCTTCGCCGGGCCTGCCGGGCGTTGACTTGCAGCTGTCGATCAACGCGCAGGGCCGCTTGCAGACCGAAGAAGAGTTCGCCGACATCATCGTCAAGACCGGCGCCGATGGCGCGGTGACGCGGCTGGGTGACGTGGCGCGGCTGGAGCTCGGTGCGTCTGAGTATGCGCTGCGCTCGCTGCTGGACAACAAGCCTGCAGTCGCCATTCCCATCTTCCAGGCGCCCGGCTCGAACGCGATCGAGATCTCGAACCAGGTTCGCGCGACGATGGCCGAGCTGAAGAAAGCCATGCCCGAAGGTGTGGACTACCGTATCGTTTATGACCCGACGCAGTTCGTGCGCGCGTCGATCGAGTCGGTGATCCACACGCTGCTCGAAGCGATCGCGCTGGTGGTGCTGGTGGTGATCCTGTTCCTGCAGACCTGGCGTGCGTCGATCATCCCGTTGCTGGCGGTGCCGGTGTCGGTGATCGGCAGCTTCGCGGTGATGCACCTGTTCGGCTTCTCGATCAACGCGCTGAGCCTGTTCGGCCTGGTGCTGGCGATCGGCATCGTGGTCGACGATGCGATCGTGGTGGTCGAGAACGTCGAGCGCAACATCGCCTCGGGGCTGAGTCCACGCGACGCGACCTACCGAGCGATGCGTGAAGTGTCCGGCCCGATCATTGCGATCGCGCTGGTGCTGATCGCTGTGTTCGTGCCACTGGCCTTCATCAGCGGCTTGACGGGGCAGTTCTACCGCCAGTTCGCGTTGACGATTGCGATCTCGACGGTGATCTCGGCGATCAACTCGCTGACGCTCTCGCCGGCTCTGTCGGCCCTGCTGCTGCAGAAACACGGTGCGCCGAAAGACGCGCTGACGCGCGCCATGGACCGCGGCTTCGGCTGGCTGTTCCGCGGCTTCAACCGCTTCTTCGGCCGCAGCGCCGAGCGCTACAGCGGCGGCGTTCAGCGCGTGGTCTCGCGCAAGGCGCTGATGATCGGCATGTACCTGGTGCTGGCGCTGCTGACCGGGCTGCTGTTTCGCAGCGTGCCGAGCGGCTTCGTGCCGGCGCAAGACAAGCAGTATCTGATCGGCTTCGCGCAGTTGCCTGATGGTGCGACGCTGGACCGCACCGAAGAGGTGATCCGCCGCATGGGCGAGATCGCGCTGAAGCAGCCCGGCATCGAGAGCGCGATCGCCTTCCCTGGCTTGTCGATCAACGGCTTCACCAACAGCTCGAACTCCGGCATCGTCTTCGTCACGCTGAAGCCGTTTGCCGAACGCCGCTCGCCCGAGCTGCACGGCGCGGCGATCGCTGGTGCGCTGAACCAGCAGTTCGGCGCAATCCAGGACGCGTTCATCGCGATGTTCCCGCCGCCGCCGGTGCAGGGCCTGGGCACGACCGGCGGCTTCAAGCTGCAGCTGGAAGACCGCGGGTCACTCGGCTATGAGGCGCTCGATGGCGCGACCAAGGCCTTCATGGCCAAGGCCTACCAGACGCCCGAACTGGCGGGGCTGTTCTCGAGCCTGCAGGTCAACGTGCCGCAGCTGTATGCCGACATCGACCGCACCCGTGCGCGCCAGCTGGGCGTCGCGGTGACCGACGTGTTCGACACGATGCAGATCTATCTCGGCAGCCTCTACGTCAACGACTTCAACAAGTTCGGCCGCACCTACTCGGTCCGTGTGCAGGCCGATGCGCCGCACCGTGCACGGGCTGAAGACGTGGGCTTGCTGAAGGTGCGCTCGGCCAGCGGCGAGATGGTGCCGTTGTCGGCGCTGATGAACGTGAAGCCCAGCTTCGGGCCGGAACGGGCGATGCGCTACAACGGCTTCCTGTCGGCCGACATCAACGGCGGCCCGGCTCCGGGTTACTCGTCGGGCCAGGCGCAGGATGCAGTCGAGCGCATTGCCGCCGAAACGCTGCCACCGGGCATCAGCTACGAGTGGACAGAGCTGACCTACCAGGAGATCCTGGCCGGCAATTCGGCGGTGTGGGTCTTCCCGCTCGCGATCCTGCTGGTGTTCCTGGTGCTGGCCGCGTTGTACGAGAGCCTGGCGCTGCCATTGGCGATCGTGCTGATCGTGCCGATGGGGCTGCTGGCGGCGATGACCGGCGTGTGGCTCTCGAAGGGCGACAACAACGTCTTCACCCAGATCGGGTTGATGGTCCTGGTCGGCTTGTCGGCGAAGAACGCGATCCTGATCGTCGAGTTCGCGCGCGAGCTGGAGTTCGCCGGTCGCACGCCGATCCAGGCCGCGATCGAAGCCAGCCGGCTGCGTCTGCGCCCGATCCTGATGACCTCGCTGGCGTTCGTGATGGGCGTGTTGCCGCTGGTCTTGTCCACCGGTGCGGGCGCCGAGATGCGCAAGGCGATGGGCATCGCGGTGTTCGCCGGGATGATCGGCGTCACAGCGTTCGGCCTGTTCCTGACGCCAGTGTTCTACGTGGCACTGCGCGCATTGACCGGCAACCGGCCGTTGAAGCTGCATGGCGAGGTGCCGCACCTCGAAGGCTTTGCCGGCAGCGCTGAACCCCATGGCGGCGGGCCGCTGAAGCACGCCCCGGCCGCCCCGATCTCGAGGCATGAAACATGAAGAAGACCTTGCAATCCTCTCTCGCCTTGTCGGCCCTGGCGGCGGCGCTGCTGCTCGCCGGCTGCGCCAGCGCACCGGCGATCGACCCGATGGCCTTGCCGGCCGTCCCCGCCGCGTTCAAGGAGGCGGGTGCCCAGTGGGCGCCGACGGCCCCTGCCGAAGCCCAACCGCGCGGCGCCTGGTGGCAGGCCTTTGCCGACCCGGCGCTCGACAAGCTGGTCGAGCGGGCCGGCGAGCGCAACACCAGCGTGCAAGCCGCCGCGGCGCGCTTGGCGCAGGCCAGGGCGCTGCTCGGCCGCGCCAACGCCGAGCGCTGGCCGCAGGTGGGCGTGTCGGCCGGCGTGCAGCGCGCTTCCAACCCGGACACCGGCTGGCAGCCCGTCAACCTGGGCAGCGCCGGCGCCAGCGTGTCGTACGAGGCCGATCTGTTCGGCCGGCTGTCGCGCTCGGCCCAAGCTGCCACGCTCGATGCGCAGGCGCGTGATGCGCTGCTGCAAAGCACGCGGCTGATGGCGCAGGCCGACGTGGCGCAGAGCTACTTCCTGCTGCGCGCGTTGGACGTGGAGCGCGGCATCGTGGGCGACACGCTGAAGGCGCACCGCAACACGCTGCGCCTGGTCGAAAGCCGCCAACGCGCCGGTGACGTGGCCGAGCTGGACGTGGCGCGGGTACGCACCGAGCTGGCCGAGACCGAGTCGGAGGCACTCGCGCTCGACGCACGTCGGGCGCTGCTGGAGCATGCGATCGCAGTGCTGGTCGGCGACACGGTGGCTGGCTTCTCGATCGAGCCGGCGCCCTGGCGCAGCGTGGTGCCGCTGGTGCCGGTTGGCGTGCCCAGCGGTGTGCTGGCGCGCCGGCCCGACGTGTCGGCGGCACTGAACCAGATGCAGGCGGCTCAGCTTCGCGTTGGCGTGGCGCAGGCGGCGTGGTTCCCGAACCTGTCGCTGACGGCTTCGGGCGGCTACGCCTCGCCCGAGCTGTCGGACGTGTTCAAGTGGTCTGCCCGCAGCTGGGCGGTCGGCGCATTGCTGTCGCTGCCGGTGTTCGATGGGGGCCGCCGGCAGGCCGGTGTCGACGCGGCGCAGGCATCGCTCGAATTGAGCCTGGCCGACTATCGGCAGCAGGTGCTGGTTGCCTTTCGCGAGGTCGAGGACGAGCTGTCGCAACTGCGTTCGCTCGACGAGCGGTCCAAGGCGCAGGCGAGGGCGGTCGAGTCGGCAGTCCGTGCCACCACGCTGTCAGAGTCGCGCTACCGCAACGGCCTGGTGAGCCAGCTCGAGTTGCTCGATGCCCAGCGCAGCGAGCTGCGCAGCCGCCGGCAAGAGGTGCAGGTCAAGGTCGCGCAGTTCCAATCGACTGTCGGCCTGATCCGCGCGTTGGGCGGTGGCTGGGAAGCCCACGGCGACAGCAACGGCAAGGTGGCTGGGCTTTGATTTTCCGTATGCTGGCCGTTCACCAACTGATGGGGAGCGGCCAGCATGAAAGTCAACGGTTCGTGCCATTGCGGGCAGATCCGCTACGAAGCGGAGGTTGACCCGGAGCGTGTCGGCATCTGCCACTGCACCGACTGTCAGGTGCTCACCGGCTCGGTGTTCCGCGTCACGGTGCCCGCGCCGGCGACCAGCTTCCGGCTGCTGAGCGGCACGCCGAAGGTCTACGTCAAGACGGCCGAAAGCGGCGCCCGCCGCCGCCATGCCTTCTGCCCGAACTGCGGTGCACCGGTGTCGGCCAGCGCCGACGCCGATGAGCCGCCGAGCTATTCGTTGCGGGTCGGCTGCCTGGCCCAGAAGGCGCAGTTGTCGCCTCGGCGACAGATCTGGTGTCAGTCGGCGCTGCCGTGGTCGCGGGACATTCGCGCGGTGCCGGCGACGGAGCGGCAATAGATCACCAAATCCCGTCGCTTTGGCACCACCACCCCCCGAATGGGTGATCGCCGCCGCGCGCAAGGGCCGCGATGATGTTGCTCAGAGCGGTTGCCAAAGACAATCACACGGGTGACAACCCCAACCGCCGAACACAGCCAGCCTGCAGCGAGTCCCCTTGCTGCATGGCCACCGAACAGAGTGTTAGGTTGTGGAGGGTCTGCCTGAGCCGCATGGCGAAGACCCGGCGCATCAGTCGCCGGGCTGCCATGCGGCCCGTCAGCTGGCAAGCTGACCGTGGCTTGAGCGACCGTTCCCCGTATTCAGAGCGCTTCGAACGCCGGTCACGGCCGGTGGGTCGAGGTCGTCACAATGGGGGCGAACATCGCCGCCCCCTGAGACGACCACCCGCCCATGCCCATGCTGCGACGCATCCACCACGCCGCGATCATCTGTTCGGACTACGAGGCCTCCAAGCGCTTCTACACGCAGACGCTGGGCCTCGTGGTGCTGGCCGAGAACTACCGTGCCGAGCGCCGATCGTTCAAGCTCGACCTGGGCCTGCCCGACGGTTCGCAGGTCGAGCTGTTCTCTTTTCCTGGCGCGCCCTCCCGTCCGTCCCGCCCCGAGGCCCAGGGCCTGCGCCATCTTGCCTTCGAGGTGGATGACGTGGCCGGCAGCAAGCAAGCGCTCGAAGCCAAGGGCGTGGCCGTCGAGCCGATCCGCATCGACGAATACACCGGCCGGCGCTTCACCTTCTTTGCCGACCCGGATGGCCTGCCGCTGGAACTCTACGAGGCGCCACCGCAGCCGCGGAACTGAAGCTACAGCGCTGCGTAGGCGACCGCCACAGCCGCAGCCAGCCTGGCGTTGTTCAGCACCAGCTGGATGTTGCCGGCCAGGCTGACGCCGCCAGTCAGCGCATTCACGCGGGCCAACAGGAAGGGCGTCACCGCCTTCCCGCTCAGGCCCTGGGCCTGTGCGTCTGCCAGAGCCTGTTCGATCGCCTGGTGGACGGCTTCTTCGGGCAGTGCGAACTCGGCGGGGATGGGGTTGGCCACGACCATGCCGCCGTTGAAACCGAGCGCCCACTGCGCCTTCATCACACGGGCGATGTCGGCCGGCTGTTCCAGCCGCGCATCCAGCTCCAACCCGCTGTCCCGGGTGAAGAAGGCCGGCAGGCGATCCGTGCGGTAGCCGAGCACCGGCACGCCGTGGGTTTCCAGGTATTCGAGCGTCAGCCGCAGGTCGAGGATGGATTTGGCCCCCGCGCAGACGACAGCCACCGGGGTGCGAGCCAGTTCCTGCAGATCGGCCGAGATGTCGAAGCTGGTTTCGGCGCCGCGGTGCACACCGCCGATGCCGCCGGTTGCAAACACGCGAATGCCGGCCAGCGCGGCCACGATCATCGTCGCGGCCACGGTGGTTGCGCCGGTGCCGCCGCGCGCCACCAGCAGCGCCATGTCGCGCCGGCTGACCTTGGCGACTTCGGCGCCGCTGCGGCCCAGCCGCTCGATCTGGTCAGACGTCAGGCCGGCCTTCAGGCGGCCATCGATGACCGCGATCGTGGCCGGCACTGCGCCATGTTCGCGAACCTCGGCTTCGACGGCCAGCGCCGTCTCGGCGTTCTGCGGCCAGGGCATGCCGTGCGAAATGATGGTCGATTCCAACGCCACCACCGGGCGCTGGTCGGCCAGCGCGGAGGCCACGTCGGGGTGCAGGTCGATCAGGGTGGGGTACATGGTTCAGGGCAGGCGGCGAAAGCCCAGCAGCTGGTTGTTGGCGGGCATCGGCAGGCGCCGGTCGAAGGCCAGGCCGACGGACGCCGCGGTCTCGACCACATCTGCCAATCGGCGCAGGCCCCAGCGCGGGTCGCGGGCCCGCAGGTCGGCGTCGAAAACCAGGTTGCTCTGCGCCGTCGGCTCGCCGTCGATGATGAACGGTCCATACAGCACCAGTTGGCCCTCGGCGGCCAGATGCCGTGCCGCGCCGCCCATCAGCGCGGCGCAGCTTGCCCACGGCGAGATGTGCAGCATGTTGGCGCAGTAGACCGCATCGAAGGTGGCCAGCGCGTCGGGCCAGGGTGCCAGCACATCCAGATGCAGGGGCGCGCGAACGTTGGGCAGGGCTGCGCAGTGCGCCGCCATGCCGGCCAGGGCGGTGGCGTCGCCGTCGGTGGGCTGCCATTGCCAGCCTGGCTGGTGGGCGGCGAAATGGGCTGCATGCTGGCCCGTGCCGGAGGCGACTTCCAGCACCTGGGCTTCGGCGGGCAGCCAGCCGCGCAGGGCGTCCAGGATCGGCGTCTTGTTGCGATCGGCAGCTGGGCTGAAAGGTGGCTCGGGATGCACAGTTCGTGTGTTAGGTCAGGCCGGATTCACCACACTGTACGGCGAAGCGCCGTTGGCCGCAGCGTTGCGCCGGGGCGTAAAACAAGGTCGGCGGCCGAGCTTTGGCAGGCCGGGCACGCGGATTGCACTAAGCTTGCCGCATGAACCGACCCAAACCTTTTTCGATGATCCGCGAGTTCCACCTCGCCGATTGGTTCACGCTGGCCAACGCAGTTTGCGGCGTGGGCGCGTTGTTCTCCGTCATGTCGTTCTTGCAGACGCGCGGCATCTTCCACATCTACTTTGCCTGCGCGCTGATCTCGGCGGCGCTGGTGTTCGACGTGCTCGATGGGCGCATTGCCCGCTGGCGCCAGCGCAGCTCGGCGATGGGCCGCGAGCTGGACTCGTTGTCCGATGTCATCTCGTTCGGTGTCGCGCCGGCCGTCATCGCCTACGGCTGCGGCATGCAGGGCCTATACGACCGCCTGGTGCTGGGCTTCTTCGTCGCCTGCGGCGTCTCGCGCTTGGCGCGCTACAACGTGACGGCCGAATCGCTGTCCGACGACGCCGGCAAGGTCAAGTTCTTCGAGGGCACGCCGATCCCGACTTCGCTGGTGCTGGTGCTGATGCTGGCCTTCGCGGCCTGGCAAGGGGCGATCGGCGAACAGCTCTGGTTCGGCTTCACGAAGATCGGCGGCTTCACCCTGCACCCGCTGGTGCTGGCGTTCGCGGTGTCGGGCTCGCTGATGATCAGCCGCATCCGCATCCCAAAGCTTTGAGGGCCGGGGTGTCCCGCGGGGCGCCGTCCAGCGTGGTTTTGAGGCAGCTTCCCGTGGGGGCGCCAGCGGGTTAGAGTCCACCTGAACCGGTTCGCCGGCGACGACGAGCAAACAGCGCGATCGTTTGGGGGGATGGATCGCAGCCACCGCGGCCACAGGAGGGCTGCCCTTGAACGCCCCACTGCCAGTTGACGAAACCCGGCGGCTGCAAGCCCTGCACGCCTGCCTGGTGCTCGACACCGCGCCGGACGCCATGTTCGACGATGTCACGGCTTTGCTTTCGCAACTGCTGCAGGTGCCGATCTCGCTGGTGTCGCTGGTCGACGAATCGCGGCAGTGGTTCAAGTCCCACCACGGTTTGGGAATAGCCGCTACCCCGCGCGCATACTCCTTCTGCGCCTACGCGATCCTGCGGCCGCATGAGATCTTCGAGATCCGCGACACCTGGCTCGACCCGCGCTTTGCCGACAACCCGCTCGTCACCGGCGAGCCGCACATCCGCTTTTACGCCGGCGTGCCGCTGGTCAGCGCCGATGGCCATGCGCTGGGCACGCTCAACGTCATCGACCGCCGGCCGCGGCAGCTGGATGATGCGCAAGGATTCTTGCTGCGTACGCTCGGCCGGCAGGTGGCGGCCCAGCTGGAGTTGCGCCGGGCGCTTCATTCGATTACCCAGCTGGCGGAGGAGCGCAAAGCCTCTGAGGCTCGCCTGCGTGCCGAGTACGAGGTGATGCTGGCGCAGGAGCGCAGCATGCGCGAGCAACTGCGGGCCAGCGAGCTCAGGTTCAGGACGCTGGCCGATCTGTCGACGGTGGGCATGGGCGGCATTGACGACACCGGATCGGTGGTGTACGTGAACGCCCGTGCGGCCGAGATCGTCGGCATGTCGCGCGACGAATGCCTGGGCAGCGGCTGGGGGCGCAATCTGCACCCGGACGACGCCGCTCGCGTGCAGCAGACGTGGGCAGACGCAGTCGCGCACCGCCGCTCCTCCCGCAACGAGTTCCGCTTCCTGCACCCGGACGGGCGGGTTGTCCATGTGCTGGGCGAGGCGCAGCCGTTGCCAACGGCTCATCCGGGTGAGATCAGCTATGTGACGACGGTGATCGACGTCACCGCCGTCAAGGAATTGGAGCAACACCGCCTTGCTCGTGAGGCGGCCGAGAAGGCGAACAAGGCCAAGAGCAGTTTTCTGGCCCGCATGAGCCACGAGCTGCGCACCCCGCTGAACGGCATCCTCGGTTTCTCGCAACTGTTGCAACTCGGCGAGAGCGGGGTGCAGGACGCGCGCCAGCTGCGCTTCGTGCGCCACATCGAGCATGCGGGCAAGCACCTGCTGGAGCTGATCGGCGAGATCCTGGATCTGGCGCGCATCGAGGCCGGGGCGGTCGCGTTGACCATTCAGCCGACTGCGTTGACGCCGGCCCTGGAGCAGGTGGTGGAACTGGTGCACCAGCAGGCCCTGGCGGCCGAGGTACAGATGGTGATGGACCTGGGACCGGACTCCCAGGCTTGCGTCCTGGCCGATTCCGTCCGCCTGCAAGAGGTGATGCTGAATCTGCTGTCCAACGCGATCAAGTACAACCGTCAAAGCGGCAGCGTCCGGCTGCGCGTGCGCAGTGTCGATACGAAGGTGATGATCGAGGTCGAAGACACGGGGATCGGCCTGGACGGCGAACAATTGCAGCGCCTGTTCGAGCCCTTCAACCGCCTTGGCGCCGAATCGACGGCAGTCCAGGGCACGGGCCTCGGTCTGGCAATCGCGAAGAACCTGGCCGAACTGATGGGCGGAACCCTGACCGCGAGAAGCCAGCCTGGCGCCGGCAGCACCTTCACGCTGACCTTGCCGCAAGCCGCTGAATCCTTGTCGTGCGCATAACGGCAGCCCGGTGCGCACAAGTGCACGCCCCCTAATTTGGTGACCGCGCTTGCGGGTTCGCCCGCCCTGGCGACAGGGCGGTGGAAGCTAAAGTGCAAACGGGCGCGGCCCAAACCGCGCTCCCTGCTTTTCCTCCCTGAGCAGGGCTCGGCGCGACGACAAGCGCCGGGCTTCTCGGCCCCGGCTCAGCCGGGGCTGACTTTTTTGTGCCGCGCCATACTTCGAGGCCGGCACCGTCGCCAACGCCCCACACGGCTCAACAAAGCCTTGCCGGGTCGTACGGGTCGACTACCATCGCACCGCGTTTTTCGATGCCCCCCATCAACCCAGGAGATCGGTCATGAAGCTGGTGTCATTCTTGGCAGTTGCGTTTGCGTTGGTGTCCCCCGCGGTGTTTGCCGGCAAGCCTTGCGAAGAGCTGAAAAGCGAGATCGCCACCAAGATCGACGGCAAGGGCGTCACCGGCTACGAACTCGAGATCGTCCCGGCCGACCAGGTGGGTGACAAAAAGGTCGTCGGCAGCTGCGAAGGCGGCGAGAAGAAGATCGTCTACAGCAAGAAGTAGCGCACCGCGCACCTCGTTCCCATCCAAGATGTCCACTGTCCAGGCCTGCGAACTCCCCTCTCACGCGTTGTTGCGCAGGTACCTGGAACAGGGTGCCTACACCGACTGCTACACGATCGATGTGCACCACCCGGTCTCGCAGGCCGACTACGTCGAGGCGTTCTACACCACCCGCGTGTTCAAGCTGGAACGGCTGCTGCTGGCGTGGTTTGCGTCGCGTCCGTCGACAGACCGGCAGGTGCGTGACCTGGCCAACGAGCGGCTGAACGTCTTCGCCGCCTGGAACGTCGAGGCCCGGGTGGGCGGCCAATTGCTGATGCGCGACATGCACCAGCGCACGCGCTCGTGGCTGATGTGCGCCCCCGTGGCCGGCGCTGTGGCTGGCAGTACCCGCTTGTACTTCGGCTCGGCCGTGGTGCCGATCAAGGATTCACGGTCGGGCAAAGCCCGCATGGGCTTTGCCTTTCGCGCACTGCTGGGCTTCCACAAGCTGTATTCGAAGGTGCTGCTGCGAGCGGCCGCGTCGCGGCTCGATGCGGCGGCAGCGCGGCGGGGACGCTGACGCGCCCTGTGGTCCGGCGGGCGGTCAGGACCAAACGAACGACTCCAGCAGCTCCTTCGTGCGCTGCGGCATGCCGAAGAACACCAGGCCCAGGCTGAAGCTGTCGGCGCCGGGCGTGCTGCGCACCACGCAGGCTTGCACCTGGACGGGGCGCATCTGCCCGCCGATCGGCAGCGAGAAGGCCACCTCGCAGCGGGTGCCGGGCCGCAGGTCGGTGTCGCTGATCAGGTCCAGCCCATGGACGCTGATGTTGGCGGTGGTGCCCTGAATCGCGCCCGCCGCGCTCCGGGGCGCTACCACTGCGGCGACGCACAAAGCCTTGCGAGGCTCGGAGCGGAGGTCTTTGGCAAGAACCGAAGGCGTGGTTTCGAAGAAAACAATGGACATGGTGTCCTCGCAGGCTGGATGAACGCCCCTGACATGGTGGTTGCGCCCAGGGGTGGAGCAATTCCGGTGCCTGCCGGTCTGCGTACGCGGTTACGAGGCGGTTGCCCGGTGGATGCGCGGCGTGGATACGATTCAGGGCCTCGACGCCGGCACACAACGTAGCTGCCGGTTCACCAGAAATTCCACTCGCTCGCCCATGCGTTTCCTTGTCCTGTCGTTTGCTTTTCTCCTGGCTGCATTCAACGCCCGCGCCGTCGAACCCTTCACCAACTTCAACGTCGTGCTGCTCCAACCCAGCTCGGTGCTCGAAGAACGGGTGGCCAGCGTCGACGGTATGGCCGACTACATCAAGGCGATCGAAGCGGCTTCGCGTGACGCGGTGGCGGCGAGCCCGGTCAAGCAATCGGTGGGGGGTTACCTGGTCGTCGCGGTGCGGCCGGGCCTGCAGTCCAAGGTCTGGCTCGACTTCGATGCCTTGCTGGACCTCGAAATCAAGAAGCAGCTCACCGCCGCGGTCCAGGCGATCAAGCCCTTCGAGGCCCGCAAAGGCCCGGTGGTGTTCGCACTGAAGGTCGCGATCTGGGGTGGCAAGGAAACCAGGCGACCGGCGCCCCTGCCGGCGGAGTGGAAGAAAGCCCAGCAAAGCGGTTCGCCGCTGGAAGTGGGCGAGTTGGTCGAGGCGGTCTGGGACTAGGCGCCCCCAGCTACAGCTCGACTTTCCTCCGTCGCCATTTATTGCGCACCGACATGCCGTCGGCGTCCCGTCCTGGGGCGCTGCGCATGTCACTCGCATTAACATGTGAGTATCATTCAGCGTGCATTCGCTTCACAGCCTTCCGCGCCCCATGCCCGACACTCTCGATGCCGCTGACCACGTCAAGCCGTTTGTCTACGAGAGCCTGACCTCCAAGGCCCTGCATTTCTCGATCAGCGCCATCCAGAGCCGCATGAAGCTGCGCGATCCCTACGCGCTGGACCTGGAATACACGCGGACGATGATGGGCTTTCTGCTGTTCAACCCCGAGCCCAGGCAGATCGTGATGATCGGGTTGGGCGGCGGGTCTCTGGCCAAGTTCTGCTTCCACCACCTGCCGCACGCGTCCATCCAGGTGGCCGAGATCAACCCGCATGTCATTGCGCTGCGCGATGAGTTTCATGTGCCGCCCGACGGCGAACGCTTTCGCGTCATCGAGACTGACGGTGCGCAGTTCGTGCGTCACCGGGTGACCCGTCCCGATGTGCTGATCGTCGACGGTTTCGACACCGAGGGCCAGCCGCCGCGCCTGGCCTCGCAGCGCTTCTACGATGACTGCCACGAGATGCTCCAGCCCGACGGCATCCTGGTGGTGAACCTGCACTACGGCCATCGTCAGCGCGACGCGTTCATCGAGCGCATCCGTCGCAGCTTCGATGGTGCCGTGCTGGTGGTAGATGACGGCGAGCTGAGCAACAGTGTGGTGTTTGCAAGCAAGGGGCACGCATTCAGCCAGGCTGAGCGCGAAGGGTCGCCACCGCCGCTCAGTCCATCCGCGGGTGAGCAGTTGGCGGAAGCGTTCGCGCTGATCCGGCGTGCACTGAAGCCGCGCCGGCAGGCCTGAACTCGTCCTACCGCTGCCAAACCGGGAAAGCCCATGGAACTCAAGACCGCGCGGCTGACGCTGCTCATCGACCCGAACAAGAAGGCCGCCTTCGAGCAACTGTGTTCACAGCTCGACCTCACCCCGTCGCAAGTGGTGCGGCAACTGATCCGCGACTACCTGGCCCAGCACGACGTGAGGTTCACGCCAAGCGGCCAGGAAGCGCAGACAGCCGGCACCGCCAAGCGAAATGGCAAGGCTGTCATGCCCAAGCCTGCCGCAGCTGAAAAGGCACGCAAGAGCCGCCGTTGACCGAGAGGGCTGGTCGAAACCTGGGCGTGAGATGGGGAGCCGCGCAGCTGATGCCGGCCGATCGACACCCTGTCGCTTCCGGGTGGTCGCCGAAGTCACGCGATGCAGAATGGCCCGTCCAACTCTGGCGCCCTTTGGAGGACCTTGTGAACGCATTGATCCTGTTCGTCGGCTGGTGCATTCTGTTCGTGGTGGCCTGGCCGATTGCTCTTCTGGCCTTGGTGCTGTTCCCTCTCGTCTGGTTGATTGCCTTGCCGTTCCGGCTGCTGGGCATCGCGGTCGAGGGCGTGTTCGCGCTGCTTCGCGCCATCGTCTTTCTGCCGGCCCGCATCCTGGGGCACCGAGGCTGATGAGCCGATTCGCTACCTTGCCGCTGCCCGCGGAGCCGACGGTGACGGCGCCGGACGGCTCGGACGTGCGGGTCCTGCTGAGCCTTGGCGGCGGCAGCATGGCGCACTTCGAGTTGGCAGCCGGCCAGACCTCGCAGGCGGTCTCGCACCGAACCGTTGAAGAGATCTGGTTCGTCATCGCCGGCCGGGGCGAGATGTGGCGCCGGCAAGGTGAGCACGAGGAGGTGGTGACGCTGGAGGCTGGCGTGTGCCTGACCATTCCCGTTGGCACGCATTTCCAGTTCCGGGCTTCGCCGACGCAGGCGGTCGCGGCTGTGGGCGTCACGATGCCGCCGTGGCCCGGTCCGGATGAGGCCCTTCAAGTCCCTGGGCGCTGGTAGGCCTGGTGCTTGCGGGGCCGCGGGCTGATGCGCTGCCGGCTGTGGTGACAATGGCGGCCTCGTCGCTGTCCGCCTTGCCATGAGACCCACGCCAGAGCCGTCGTCCCGTCCCGAGCCGCTGGCCGTGCGCTTCGGCGCCTTTGCGCTGGACGAGCGACAAGGTCGGCTTCTGCACGGCGGTCGCGACATCGCGCTGGCGCCACGGCCGCTTGCCTTGTTGTGCTGCCTGCTGCGGCACCCCAACCAGCTGCTCGGCCGCGAGGCCTTGCTCGACGCGGTCTGGGGTCACCGGCATGTCAGCGCGGGGGTGCTGAAGACCACGGTCCATACGGTGCGTGACGCGCTGGGCGCCGATGCCCGCTCGGCGGACTGCCACATCGAAACAGTGCCGCGACGCGGTTACCGGCTGGTGGCGCGGGTCGAGCCCTGGGCCGCCATGCCCAGTTGCACGCAGCAGCCGACGCCCGCAACCGCTGCGCCTGTCACCAGCCTGGTCGGCCGCTACGCCGAGCTGGAGCGCCTGGCGCGCTGGGTCGGCGAACACCGCCTGGTCACCGTGGCCGGCCCCGGTGGCGTGGGCAAGACAAGCCTGGTGCAGAGCTGGCTCGCGCAGGCCGCCGCACCTGTCGATGGGACCGGCTGGTGCGACCTCTCGGCGATCAACCAGCCGTCGTTGTTGCCATCGGAACTGGCGCGTGCGCTGCGGCTGAGCCTGGGCTCCGGCGGCACTGCCGAAGACCTGGTAGCGGCCCTGAAGCCGCTGGCGATGGTCATCGTGCTGGACAGCGCGGAGCACCTCGTCGATGCAGTCGCGCGCCTGGCCCAGTCCATCCTGGCGGGCGCGCCGCGGGTGAGCCTGGTGGTGACCAGCCAGCTGCCGCTTCGCATCGCCGGCGAACAGCTGTTGCCTATCGGCCCATTGGCCGTGCCGCCGCAAGGGCCGGCTGTGGACCCGGTCCAGGCGCTTGGCTACGGCGCGGTGGACCTGCTGGTGCGCCGGGCGCAGGCGCTCGACCCGCAGTTCGAGTGGAACGCCGAAGTGGTCGAGCCGATGGTCGACATCGCACGCCGCCTCGACGGGCTGCCGCTCGCGCTGGAGATGGCGGCGGCGCGTTTGCCGATGTTCGGCCCGGCCGCGCTCGCCGACGCATTGGCCCAGCGCCTGCAGGTGCTGACACTGGCGGCGCGCACAGCACCGCCGCGGCAACACACGTTGCGGGCGGCGCTGCAATGGAGCCACGGCTTGTTGGCGCCGCGCGACCAGATCGTGTTTCGGCGCCTGGCGGTGTTCGTCGGGCCGTTCACGCTGGAGATGGCCCAACAGCTGGCTGGCGATGACGCGCTCGGCCCCTGGCAGGTGCTGGATGCCCTGAACGAACTGGTCGACCGTGCCCTGCTGGTGGCCGAGGGCGAGCCGCGACGATTTCGCTGGCTCGAATCACCGCGGGCCCTGGCGCTGGAGCAACTGGCAGCAGCGGGCGAAGACGTGGCGTGGCGTGCGCGGCATGCCCGTGCCGTGGCCGGCCGCTTCGACACCGTCGCCGCTGCGGCCTACGCCGGCGCACGCCTGATCGATGAAGCGCTGGCCACGCTTCGCCCAGAGCTCGGTGATGCGCGCGAGGCGATGGCGTGGGCGCTCGAGCACGAGCCGGCCACTGCAGTGGCGCTGATGCCCGCTTTCAACTTCGCTGCGCAGCGCGATGGCTGGGCCGAGCGGCAGCAGCTGTGGCGAGCCACCGAAGCGCACGTCACCCCACGGCTCTCGCTCAACCTGCGAGCGCGCTGGGCGCTCGGTGCCTGCCGTTTCTGGAGCGGCAGCCCCGAAGCAGGGCGACGCAGCGCCGCGGCGGCAGCACTCTGCCGCTCGACAGGCGACCCCGTGGGACTGCACCGTGCGCTGTGGGCGGAGCTGAGCGTGCAGGCGGACGACGGGGCCCCGCAGGCGCAGGCGCTACTCTCGGAGCTGCGGGCTATTGCGAGATCAACGCTGCCGGCGTTCTCGCTCTTTCAGGGGCATTACTGCGATGGCGCCCGGCGGCTGCGCCTGGGCGACATGGCCGGCGCGATCACCGCCTATCGCCAGGCGCTGGCCCATGCTGCCGAAGCCGGTGATTCGGTGGGTGGCATCGACGTGCGCATCGGCCTGGCCGACCTCGAACTCGCCGCGGGGAACGCGCACGCCTCGATTGCCCTGTGCCGTGGGCTGGTGGATCAGTTGCGCGGCACGCGCCACCGTTTCCAGCTCGGTTATGTGTGGCTCAACCTGGCCGCCGCCTGGCTGGTGGCCGGCGATCCGGCGGAGGCCCGCATTGCCGCTGGCGAGGCCTGGCCGCTGGCCGATGAAGGCACCTTGCCATCGCTTTGCGACCATGCCGCATGGCTCGCCGCGGTCGAGGCGCGGTCGGGCGATGCCGCGCGGTTGCTGGGCGCGGCCGATGCCTTGCGGGCGACGAGCCGCCCAGTGCGGCGCGACCCGAACGAGGCCCGTGCGTACGAGCGCGCGCAAAGCATGGCGCATAGGCGTCTGGGCGAAGCCGCGTTCACGCGCCTGCGAGCGGAAGGCAGCGGGCTGCCGGCGCGTGAACTGGCGCGCATCGCCCTGCGTGCCACCGAGCGCGAAACGGACTACAACGGGTTACCTTGCGTTTCCTGACCGTTCCGTGACCGCCACCTGAGGCCGGGCACGGAACACTGCCGCATCGTCAACGAACCTTGGGGGCGGCGCAGGCCGTTCTTCGACCATGACACACCGGCTCACGCTTCTCGCGGCCCTGCTGGCCATCGCCGTTCTTGCGGGCACCGCGCCCACCCTGGCAGTGTCGGCCACGCCGTCGCCTGCCTCGGCTGCACGCACATCGGCCCAACTGGCGACGCCGCATCCGCTGATGTTCGTCACCGCGGTGCCGAATGCCAGCTTCACCTACCAGCTCAACACCTTTTCCAATTTCGGCGGCGGCATCAGCAGCGCCGTGCCGGGCGGCGACCTGTACATCCGCTACCCCGATGGCACCCTGCGCAACCTGACGCGCGAGGCCGGTTGGGGCGTCGACAGCGGTGGCATCCAAGGTGGCGCCAAGGCGATTGCGGTGCGCCAGCCCACGGTGCATTGGTCTGGCGACAAAGCACTCTTCTCGATGCTGGTCGGCGGCCCGACCGCGCGCTATGAAAACCCGCTGCGCCGCTGGCAGATTTACGAGGTCAGCGGCATCAAGAAGGGCCAGACGGCCAAGATCCGCAAGATCGCCCACCAGCCGCCGTACAACAACATGTCGCCGATCTACGGCAGCGACGACCGCGTGCTCTTCACCAGCGACAAGCCGCTGTTCGGCATGAAGCACACCTACCCGCAGCTCGACGAGTACGAGAACGCCAACACCAACACAGGCATCTGGAAGCTGGACCCGGCCAGCGGCGAGCTGGCGATGATCGAGCATGCGCCCAGCGGCGTGTTCGACCTCTACCTGGACAGTTATGGCCGCCTGCTGTTCACCAAGTGGGACCACTTGAAGCGTGACCAACAGGCCGACACCGACCGCTACAACGGCGGCCAGTACGGCCCCTTCGACTACGCCGACGAAAGCCCGACAGCCACGCGCAAGGTCTATCCGCCCTACGACGACAACGGCAAGCTCATTGCCGACAACAAGGGCGTGCTCTACGACGTCTACCCCGAGGCGCGAGTCGCGCAAGACCCGACGCGCAACCCGAACGAAGCGCTGCAGGACTTCAACCAGTTCTTCATCTGGCAGATCAACGAAGACGGCTCGGGCGAAGAGACGCTGAACCACGTCGGGCGGCATGAGTTCGGCGGCACCTACATGGACGGCGTCTTCCTCGACGATCCGAACCTGAGCTACCTCTTCCCGCCCTACGACGCCAATGCCGCGATGCGCGGGACCTTTCGCTCCGACTCGGGCATCTTCCAACTGAAGGAAGACCCAACGCAGCCCGGCCGCTACTACGGCGTCTATGCTCAGGAGTTCAGCCGCCAGGCGGCGGGCCGCCTGATCGAATTTTCGATGGCCCCGGGCGTCAACCCCGAGACGGTGGCGATCACCGACTACACCAATGCGACGCTCGACTCCGACCCGAATGGCGACCACCCGCCCACGCCGTCGCAGACCGGCCACTACCGCAACCCGGTAAAGACGACCGACGGCACGTTCTACGTCAGTCACACGCCCGAGTACCGCGTCAACGCGGACGATTCGAAAGACGTGCTGCATCCGAAGCCGCGCTACATCTTCCAGCTCAAGCCGATGGTGAAAAACCAGAACGGGCCCGACTGGCTGGCCGGCGCGTCGTTGACCGGCGGCCTGGTCAAGAACGTGCGCTGGTGGCAGGACGAGGCCCAGCCACACCAGTACAACGGCCCGCTGAACGAAGTCGACCTGGTCGAGGTGCGGCCCCGCCCGCGGCCGATGCCGCGCACCATGCAGGTCGATCCGATCGAGCAACAGGCCATCGCCGACGCCGGCGTCGACATGAACCAGCTTCGTGACTGGCTGGTGGACAACAAGATGGCGCTGATCGTGTCGCGCAACGTCACGATGCGCGACCGGGCCGACGTCTCGCAGCCTTTCAACCTGAAGATCCCGGGCGGCGTGAAGAACGTGCCGAGCGGCGGCAAGGTCTACTCGATCGACCGCATGCAACTTTTGCAGGCCGACCTGACGCGCGGTTATGTCCACTCGGGCAACGGGCGCCGCGTCTACGTCAAGCCGATGCACGACAGCCAGCAGCACCCGAATCTGGAAGATCAGCTGCCCGCATTCCCCGGCGCGCCGCAAGGCACCGTCAAGCTCGGCACCGACGGCTCGATGGCCGCCTTCGTGCCGGCCGGCCGCGCGTTGACCTGGCAGACGATGAGCCCGACCAACGAGTCGGTGGTGCGTGAACGCGTGTGGGTCAGCTTCGCCGCCGGCGAGATCCGCACCTGCACCACCTGCCACGGCCTGAACAGCCAGACCAAGAACGGCTTTCCCGAGCCGACAAACCGGCCAAAAGCACTGACCGACCTGTTGTTCAAGTGGAAGGCCGGGCAGGGGAAGTGAGCTGAGGCTGCGGTGACCGGCCCGCCAGGCGCGGGGAACCTGGTGTTTCGTTGAGGGTGGGTGCGGTGGCGAACCGCACAATGCGCGCCTGACATCGACAGCCAGTTCCCCGCGCATGCGCAGCTACATCACCCTGAAGCGCCCCAGGATCCTGGGCATCGGCCTGCACCTTCACTGGTCCGCGCTGGTGGGCGCGGGCGTCTTGTTCGGCGCGTTGATCCGGCAGCCGATCCACGCGGTCCTGGCGGTCTCGTCCTACTTCGCGTTGATCCTGCTGCACGAGATGGGCCATGCCCTGATGGCCAGGCGACTCGGCTACGACACCAACGGCATCTACATCGGCGTCGTCCACGGCTTGTGCGAGTACGACAGCCCGCACTACCTGAAGGAAGACGCCATCATCGCGTGGGGCGGCGTGCTGATGCAGCTGGCCATCGCCTTGCCCTTGAGCGTGCTGGCCCAGGTCACGCCGCTCGGTGCCAACTCATACTTCAGCACCGTCGCCGCGATCCTCGGCCACTTCAGCATCCTGATGGCCGTCTTCAACCTGCTGCCGGTCTCGGGGCTGGACGGTCAGATCGCCTGGCGCCTGATCCCCATTCTCTGGCGCGAGGCTCGCGACAACCGCGCTGCCGGGCGAGCGGCCAAGTCGATCATCCAACGCATCAGGTGAAACGGGCGTCATGCAGCTTGAGCCCTTCGTCAGCGTCAACGGCCTGCCGTTCACCGCGTCTCGCGAAGATGTGCTGCGGCTGCATGGCAAGCCGCTGCAAGAGGGCTTCAACGTCGTCGGGCTGATCGAGCTCGACTACGGCTCGACCGTATTCCGGTTCCAGACCTCGGGCCGCCTGGAAGAGGTCACCCAGCAGGCGGCCATGGTCGACCTGGGCGCCGCCGTTGTGCCGTTCGAAGCGCTGCATCGCCACGTTCGCCACCACGACCTTGGCCTGTTCGAGCGGGCCGGCTTCGTCGTCAGCCCGAGGTTCGGCCTGGCCTTCGACCCCGCGAGCGACCGCTGGGTGACGGCGCTCGCAGCGCACTGCCTGGACGAGTGGCGGGCGTTGTGAGGGCTCTTAGCCTACGTCCACCGCGCGCAGGCGCAGCGCATTGCCGATCACACTGACCGATGAC
>Ga0307516_10001618_pt1 | contig 31004 bp, 35 predicted proteins | sample 19_EM_MG_FD_203310 | JGI IMG/M metagenome (GOLD analysis project Ga0307516, IMG submission 203310) | Populus trichocarpa ectomycorrhiza microbial communities from riparian zone in the Pacific Northwest, United States - 19_EM | ecosystem: Host-associated > Plants > Roots > Unclassified | place... | reverse complement strand
CCCCGCCCCCCCCCCCCCCCCCCCCCCCCCCCCCCCCCCCCCCCCCCCCCCCCCCCCCCCCCCCCCCCCCCCCCCCCCCCCCCCCCCAAGGGCAAATCTCCGAGAGTGCGGAAGAGTGGGTCGTGAGATGGTGGTAGTTGGGCCGGCATTCGTGCTTGGGGAGCTAGTGCATCTCTGGGGGGGGAGGGCGGTGGCAGCTGCGGAGAGTGTCGGCATCGGAGACTCCGGTGGGCGGCAGTCACCCCCGGACCGCCGTTATTTCCTGTGGCCTTTGCGGGACGGCGACGTTCTCGACTGTATTTCGCCGTGGGGCGAGAAACACTGGCGACCCTGGTGGGTGCATGCGGAGCGCTCTGCTTGCGGTTCCGCTCTGACCACGCATCCGACAGGGTGGTGGATGAAGTCCGACTGTCCCGATGTCGGCGTCACGTGACTGAAACCCGAGTGATGGCGGGTGCAGCTCTAGCGTTACCGCGCGTAGTGCGGGAACTTCAAGTGCCGAGCGAGCACGCGCAGGTATGTAGAGTACGGAGAGCGGGTGCGTCGGCCCGGAGTAAGCCGTCATGATCTACCCGATCGCCGGCAATAACCAAAGTCCATTATACATATCACCCCCCGCCTTCAGCCGTACGGATACATCCCACTGCTTGCCAAAACGCCATCTCCCGAGCAGCAGAGAAAGAAAATCAAACCCCCCCCCCCAATCTAGAGTCGCTGTACATTGAATCCCCCGCCAGTATACTGTCCCATCACTTCCAAGCCTGCGCCGGCATCTCGTGTATCACAGTCTGCTGGACCGACGTGGGCATCTCGTGCACGAACTGCTGCTGCTGCTGATGGTACCCGCCGTACGCCTGTTCGGGCTTGCTCCAGCGGTGCGCTGGCATTTCGTACCGCGGCGCGGCGGAGACGTGTGCCTGCTGTGGCAGCGTAACCTTCGAGCCGAGCTCGTGGAGCTGGTAATAGTTGCCCGTCGGCAGGTCCGAGGAGAGGGCTTTCGGAGGGCCGGTGGTGGTCGCGGCGGCCAGCCCTTGGCGGCCGAGGCGGTCCGCGAGGCGCCGGCGTCGCCGCAGCAGCCACAGCCCAGCGCACGCGACCACTGCGACGCCGCCGCAGATCACCGCTACTGCACCCACGGGAACACCGGCTCCGTCGTCGTCGCCGCCACCCGCAACGGAGCTGGGCGACGCTGCGGAAGTCGTCTCCGCCAGCAGGATGGCCGTGTTCGTGATCGGCGCGTGGTCGGCTCCCCAGCCCGCGAGCTGGGCAGACCCCGTCACGTACTCTTGCAGGTCCACGGCCCGCAGGCCAAAGTATCCTCCTGTGTAGTCGACCCACAGGTGCAGCGCCGACATCACCGCGCGCCCGAGCACGATGGGCGCAGCGTCGTCCTTCAGCGCGCGCACCGGCAGCACCAGCCGGTCCGCCGACAGGCTCGTCCGCATTTGGAAGAAGGCGAGAAACGAAACGCTGAGGGTCTGGCCGGTGGTGAGGACAAAATCCAGGCTGACGTCGTCGAGCATGCAGTCGTCGTCGTCGTAGCAGTCGGCGAAGATGTAGGCGTCCATGCTCTCGTCCCACGCTGCACCGGACAGCGCTGCGAGCTCGTCGACGCTCTTCTGCGGCAGCCAGAGGTACGGCGTCGTGGTGTCGACCACCACCGCGTGCGCGTCCTCGATGAGCGAGCTGTCCGCCGACGTCGGGCCGTTCCCGCGGTAGACCAAGTCCCCCAGCTCCGCCTGGAGCTGTCCCTCCGCGCCGAGCCGGTACTGCTGCGTCTGGTTCAAGTCGAAGGCGCGCTCGTCGTAGCCGCCGAAGACGAGGGTGTGCGCTGTGCCGTCGCTGCCGTCCCCAGCGGGGACCCGGGTGTCATTGGTCGGCGCGCTCGCTCCGATCCACAGGTGGAAATTGTTCCCGGGCGTCGCGCCGGCCATGAACAGCTCCGACGCTATCTGCGGCAAACTCAAGAACCCGTTCGAATTCGGAGCTTCGGCCGTGAACACGCCGACCGTCAGGTCCTCGCCGAGGTCGAACGACGACGCATCGGGCCCGGACGACTCCACCGTGATCCCCTGCTTTGAGACCTTGCCCTTGCCGCGCAACGACAGCGGAGTCTGCGGATCGTTTTCCCGCCAGGGCAGGAGCGATCCGCCGTACATCTCCCCCAGTTCGGCGGCGATGCCGGAACCCACCCCGTCCACCCTGCCCGGGAACTCGCCGCCCAGTGGCGCCCGGCATGCGACTCTGTCGGAGGCGTCGGAGCAAAGCTCCGCACCCGGCACCCACGTGTGCTGCAGCGACGTCGACAGCGTCAGGTTGAAGCTCGTGGAACCCACGGTAAGCGACGTCGAGAACCACATGCCTTCGTGACCGGCGCCATATCTGGATGGAGCCTGTCAGCACGGGCCGCGCAAAGACGGAAGAAGCCAGACTTACGGTCTGCGCAGCGGGAGCGTTATGGGCTTTGCTGTGGTGGCGGCGGCGTTGGCTTGCAGAGCGGAGCAAAGGAGAAGGAGGCGGATCAGTCCGTTCGGAAAGAGCGAGGATGACATGGCGGTATCGGTATGTGACCCGCCAGTCGACCGACTGCTGTCGGGATATCGTGAAAACAGGTCAGTGGTTGGCTGGTCGTGAACGGGCGAACGGGCGAACGGGCGAATCGGCGAATTTGTCGGCGTGTGAAGGAGTGAATGGGTGAACGAGCGAATGAACGAATTAGTCTATGCGTGAATGAGTGAATGGCGATCAATGGACAGAGCGAATGAACGAGTGGACGTCGCTCATGAACGACTCGGCGGCGGAAGGGGGATAAGGAGCGTAGTTTCCGCGATTGACCACCGATTCTCGAGGCTGGAAAACGAGTGTAGGAGGTCCAGCGCAGACGGCGGGCAAAAACCAAGGACGAAGATCATCAGCATCGGGCCAGCGGAACCCCAGGCAACCGAGCCCGCGCCGGCCCCCATGTAGAAGGATAAAGGGGTGCACAGAAGACGGTAGACTATGATGCGGCATATCTATGGTCCGCAGCCACATATGAACGGACATACATACCTACCTACATATTTATGTGGAGATCTGCTAGGTTGCTGCTTTAGTTTTGGTTCGGAGGAATCGGTTTATGCGTTGGCCACGCTAGCCCGTTTTTGGAGCTTGCCGCCACATGGGCCATCAGATTAAATAATTAAATTAAATAAAAAATTGCTTAAGTAAGTATGCACTATGAGCAACCACTGTTCAGGGGCTTCGCTGCCTTCACCACTCGAACAATCAATCAATAACGCGTGCAAATCTCCTCGTCTTCCACCATGATACCGCGTTACGCGTTGTGGGTCCGTCCTCATACGCATCGCTAACCTACGTTCTTCAGGACTGCCATCGTACGGATGACTGACAAAAGATCAGTATAAATGTTGGAAGAAAGGAAGGAGTGTGTTGAGAAACCCCAAATATTTCCGTCAGGTTCGGATGAAAATAACGCGTACCTAATCGTTCCACTGGTAAAACTGGCACCGGAACAAATTGAGATGGAAATAAACAATGGGAACAGTTGTGGCGGTCTTTCTTTTTGTCGTGCGTTCTTCGTCGCGCCGAGCGTTCTGTCTTGCCTCAGACGATTCGCGATTCACGCCATTCGTCGCGCTGTGTTTTGCCTGGACTAACTATCAGTGCCTCATCATGAGCTATCTATCTAGTCGTTATAATCTGGAAAATAGTGTGGCTGTGCCAACGAGCCCCCCAAAAGGCTAGTGCGTGCTAGTCTGCCCAACGCTGGAATCAATCCCGATTCGGGGCAGCTCGCCCACGAGACAGGGTTTGCCAGGGGATCGGGACTAGCGATTGCCCAATCGATTAACCGACAGGGATGGAGTACTGTGCGCCAGCCGGTAGTAACTATGTCCGATCACTTACGTAATCGGCGTTGCCGTTGATGGCGTCGTGCAGCTCATCGGCATCCAGATCATTCATCTACATATATACACATCCGCACCTCATCCTCATCCACACCTCGTGCGTTCGTCTTCCACACATCCGCACCTCCATCGTGTTCCTCAAAACTTCTCGTGGCATGCGCTTTCGATAGCAGCCCAACAGCGACGGCCCGGCCCCCACATCTGACTCAGCGACATCGGAGCTTTCAAGTCTATTCCCATTACAGTCACACCTCCGCGCAATGTACTCTAGAGTACTAGAGAGTGCCCTAGCCAGTTCAGGCAACAGACGAAGCAGTGAGGAGGTTTCCGCCATTTACATACACGGTCAGTCCGTTCACGGACACTCCACAGGGTCCTGCCGGGTATAGGATCGCTGCTGCTCTTCATCACGCCGCTGAGCGAGGTGACATTGACGATGCTGCTGGAGTACTGCGCCATCACGTAACACGTTCGTCTCGAAGATCTCGGCCCAGCTCTTGGGCGTGGCCTTGGCCGGGTGTGGCGCGAGACTATTGACGTCTTGAGATCGACGTCCGCGGTCGAGAAGGACGTCGTCTTCTTTTCCTTCGCGGTGGCGGCGTTTGTTGACGAGCAGGTGGATGCTGTTCGTGGGCAATGCTTGCGTGGTCACCAACCCGGTCGCGGTGGGGCCATTAGTGACGGCTGTCGCGTAGCTCTGCGGATGGGGCAGGGGTGGTTGGCGGTCAGCCGGTCGCTTCCGGGTGTTCCGGAGGCGTTGGACAATTTACTGAAGAGTGCGGTGGTTGTGGGTTTCGTGGAGTTTTTCGTGAGAGATGGACACAGTGAGCTTGAGAGACGGGATATGGAATTCATCAATAGTGAGCAATGGAGCAAAGGCGGACGGGACGTTTTGCGGATCTGGAGGGGGTAATCGCGACGTATTCGTTGCGGGAGGGATCTGATGAAGGTAACGTATAATGAGATCTCTATATACGCGCAACCGCTGATCGATGTCGAGATGGTGGAGATAAGGTTTCCGCCGGGATCCTGGGCGGTTGCTAGAAGGGAGCAGCCCACCACTGGCCACAGTCAGCATATACGACGAATGGTTCCGGTCACGTGACGACCAGAAGTGTTTAACAGCCTGGTTTGAAGATCAATAGTTTTACCAGATCCTTGAGGGCAGCGTTCTGTCTCTCACAGGTAAGGACTCATCGATGTTCGTTTCACACCGTTCGATATTCAACAACACCGGCGAGGAGTCCGATCCCGGTTTGTATATATGTGTTCATGGCAGAGATGGCGATGGGGAAATACATACCTAACCATCAACTGGGCGGGTCAGCAGATGCCTGAAAAACGCAACACGGTTGAAGGGTCACCGCCTGTCACTCGATCACTGAGTACCTGCCTGGCGGCGAGTTCTGTTCTGCTTGACTATCCCTTGGGGAAGGTGTGGAGGGTCGGGTTTGGTGTCGCTGGTGTGGTCAACACCCATGGTAGTGCAATCGAAGAGCCCGAGAGGGAGGAGGCGGTGTGTGGGGGTATCTTGTGATGAGGGAAACTGCCCAAACTATTTGTTGAGCCCTCAACCGGACCATACACTTGAGCAAGAGCTCCGGTGTTGCGGTGGGGGTGGGGCATGGCTGCCGATGCGGGGTGACCGTTCGGATACAGAGACTATCTTGCGCCGGTCCCGGTGACAGAAACAAATGCCGGCTGAACGTCTCCAGTCTGTGCCCCGCGATCCAGCCGCGAGCACATCGACGCCAGCCAGCCATGTATATCAACAGAGCGGTCCATCCAGCGCTTCTGGAGCAGTTATGCCAATTACTTCGGGCGAGGTGTGCATGCGCGGCGAGGATCGCCTCCTTTGATGACCGGGTACCGTCGGCATCGGTTTCGGGGTCTGTGTCGTTAGGCAATACCGGACCTCGAGGGTGGCCGAACCTAGGATACACGAGCGAAAATATTTCATGCTGCCGTGCACGTCCGGGCTTTCCACGGCTGAGAGCGGCCACGGGGAAGAGAAGGCGATGCACTGACATTGCTCGCTTTTATACGGCGGTACTTTTTAGCTCTAGAGATTGGATTTCTTGGAGCGGCCACTCGACTGCCTTAAACCTTACAAGGCTATCGGAGTGATAGGATAATGGTTGTCCGGCGGCGAGGAGCTTCTGCGTGCTGACCGCTGGCTGGAATTAAGGAGGGCTTCTGTAGGCGAAGCTGCTTGTCGCTATGGAGTCCGTGCAGACCATACAATACTGACATGCGGCCGGTTTCCGCGAAAGTCCCGCTATTCCGCACAAACCTGTCTTCCACGGCAGAGCGAGTTTGAGCTGGATAGAAAGATGCTTGAACCTAGTTCGCACCTGCTGCTAGGTTGCTACCCGACATGCTTAACGAGCCGATCGGCCCCCGAGTACCTTATACCCATGGTGCTTGATAAGGTTGGGCAACCCTAAATCAATCACTCCGACCGCGAAATACGGGCTACGGCTTCGGAGTGGCTCGATAAGGTTCCTATGCTCGCGTCTTGCTGTCGGATGCCCGGAACCGCGGCCCCATTGGGTATAATCGGTGCAAGTTGCCAGCTCGCGGGTATCATGGTCAGCTTTGTGGACGACTCCCCGTGCTCGAATTTGGGTTACGCAGGAGAAGTCGGGCTATTTCTCCAACCCCCCAAAGTCGGCACGGACTTTGTGACTACGGGATATCGGATTTTCGTACGGATTCTCATGGCCACGCCAGCTTTGGGGGCACGGTTTGCATGCACTCCGCGGGGTCCGGAGCGTCAGATAGTCCTCGCCATAGTGGAGATTCCTCTAGCAGTCTCATGGGGAAAACCTACGGTGTGAGCGGTCTATATAAACCAGTTCGACCGCCGCCAATCTCATCCAGCATCAACTCATCCATTCTCTCTCACTTCATCCGCTCTCTCTTCATCTGCACCCGCATCACAAATTCATTCATTCCGTTTGACATTCTTTCACCACAATCGGTTTGTTTCTCTCATCCTGCGATCTGGTTCGGTATGGCCTGCTAACCCCATCAACAGTTCAGTAGAAACAACCAACATTCAGGATGCAGATGCAGATCAACCACTCCCTTGTCCTCGCTGTTGTCTCCCTCGGAGTCTTCGCCAATGCCGCTCCCCAGCGCATTGTCTCTGACCCGGCCGCCGTCCTCCCTGCGGCGCCCATCACTGAGGATCCCGCCAGCGCTCAGCTTCTCGGCAACGCTGCGATTGCCGACGGCATCGTCGTCAAGCGCAACCACGGCGACTGCTGCAATGGCCACTACAACCATGAGCAGAACAACAACCACCTGAGCAACCGCCACCGTGACGACTGCGGCGGCGGCCACCGCCACGAGAACCACCATTGCGAGCAGGGATGCAACGAGAGCGAGTGCTGCAACAACGGATGTGGCGGTGGATGCGGCGGTGGTTGCGGCGGCGGAGAGTGCTGTGGCGGAAGCGGATGCACCCGGTGCCACAACGTGAACCAGAGCATTGAAAACAACCAGAACATCAATGCCGAGGTCGCTCACAAGGTCGAGAAGGTTCGCATTCCCAGCCTCCTTGGCTCCGGCCTTTGCGGCATTCCTTCCTGCACCGGTGGCTGCGCCGTTCCTACCTGCACTGGTTACCCCGCCGGCTTCCAGGCGCTCCCTGTGTTGACCTCCGCCTGTGGTGGCTGCGGCACTTGCGCTCCGTGCTCCCAGGAGAAGCGCCACTTCAAGGCCGGCCATGACAACCAGGAAATTTACCAGGAGGTCGACGCTGATCAGGGCCTGGTGGCCAACCTCCCGATCAATGAGTTCTTTGGCACCAAGTCGGCAACCACCAAGGTCGTAACGCAGCCCGTCTTCGTTGCGACCCCCACCACCACTTCTGTCGGGAGCAAGGATGAGTTCAACGTCATCAACGATGTCAAGTTTGCCAACTCCGGCTTCTTCAAGCGCGCGCTCGGCGGTCTCACCCGGGGCTTCGGAGGCATGGACGAGTTCAATGTCATCAACTCCGTCACCTTCGCCGACCGTGAGCAGGGTGTCGGTGCCGTCCCTTGCAGCTACGGATGCAACCCTTGCTACGGCAAGTGCCAGCCCAAGGGCGCCATCGCCGGGAGCTCCAGCTCCCAGAACTCCAACCGTCGCGGCGGCGATCGATCCAGCACCGCCAGCCGCTTCAAGGGGCACGTCAAGCGGCAGACAGTGGACTTGTCCAGCGAAAATCAGAATATCCACCAGCACATCTCGAACAACCAGGACGTCAATGCTGATCTTCTCCTCGGCACTGGATTCGCCAACACCCGCTCCTTCCTCCCCTTCCTGGGCAAGCGAGCCATTGGCCTGATCAAGGACTTGCCTCTTGCGCGCCGCAACGTCCAGTCCAACCCGACCAAGAACATCAACATCAACAAGAACTACAACAAGCCTTGCCCCCTACCCGTTGAGATCACCACCACCGAATACGTCCCGGTGGTGGAGAAGGTTCCCGTTGCCGTCCCGGTCACGACCTGCCACACCGTCACCGAGGTCAAGAAGGTTCCCCACACCGAGTTTGTGGTGCACTACCCAGCTCCCACTGTTCAGCCCGCCCCTATTGTGAACAACTACATTAACACCGAGGCCAACGCCGCTTCCGGTGCGGAGAACAAGAACCTCCACAACGGTCCGATCGCGGAGGTTGTCGAGCAACCTATCGTCGGGGCGGCTGCACCCTGCTCCGAGGTCGTCGTCGCTGCCCCAAGGCCCGCTTGCTGCTGCGGTCACACCAAGCGCGGCCTCGACTTCGCTTTTGACGGATGCGGATGTAAGGGAATCGCTGGCAAGGGCAGAGAAGAGATCGTGGGCCAGAGTGTAGATGAGAGCGGTGCCAGTGCTACTGCTTGTGCCTCTGCCTGTGCCTCTGCCTCGGCTGACGAGGAGGTTGTCCCAGTCCACGTTGTCCGTCCTACCCGTGTGGCTCCGGTTGCCTACCCTACCACCGAAGCCATCCACCCTATCGTCGAGAAGCACACCAGGCCCTTCCACTCCGAGTGCCACAAGGCCCCCACCGTCAACATTTGCATTGAGCCCTGCTCCGAGTCCTGCTGCAACCCTGTTGCCCGCCGCGACTGTGGATGCCCTACTCCCTACTGCGGATGTCCCACCAAGTGCGACGTGGTGCAGCCCGCTGTCACCGAGACGAATGCCCCGGTCGTCAAGAACTCCAACCAGGTTCAACCTGTCGACATCATCCAGCCCGTCCGGGACATTGTCCAGCCCGTCGTCGACAAGCACATTAGGCCCGTCCACTCCCAGGTTACCAATGCCCCCGTGGTGAACACTGTGCAGGAGCCCATAGTCGAGGTGGGTGAACGCATTAGCCCTGCTGCTGTCGACGCGCGCTTCGGAGCCTACTCTGGTGGCGTTGCTGCTCCGTTCGGAGCCTACTCTGATGGCGTTGCTGCTCCGTTCGGGGCCTGCTCCGATGGCGTTGTTGCTCCGTCCGGAGCCTACTCTGATGGCGTTGTTGCTCCGTTCGGGGCCTGCTCTGATGGCGTTGTTGCTCCGTTCGGGGCCCAATCTGATGGCGTTGTTGCTCCGTCCGGGGCCTACTCTGATGGCGTTGTTGCTCCGTTCGGGGCCTGCTCTGATGGCGTTGTTGCTCCGTTCGGGGCCCAATCTGATGGCGTTGTTGCTCCGTCCGGGGCCTACTCTGATGGCGTTGTTGCTCCGTTCGGGGCCTGCTCTGATGGCGTTGTTGCTCCGTTCGGGGCCCAATCTGATGGCGTTGTTGCTCCGTCCGGGGCCTACTCTGATGGCGTTGTTGCTCCGTCCGGGGCCTGCTCTGATGGCGTTGTTGCTCCGTTCGGAGCCTACTCCAACGGCGTTACCGAGTGTGCTGCCGGCGCTCCTTTCACCAGCTATGCCAACGATGTGGCTGCGCCTGGCCCGTTCGGTGCCACTGCCGCCGGCCCTCTCATCGGTTCTGGCGCGTACCCGGCTGGCTATTCGCCCAAGGCGGATGTGATCAAGCCTAAGGTCACCCGTGTCGAGCCCACTCGCGTCAACACTTCTCAGGACGTCCAGCCCGTCGACATCATCCAGCCCGTCCGGGATGTTGTGCAGCCCGTGGTCGATCGGCGTATCAAGCCCGTCCACTCCCAGTGCACCAACGCTCCCATCGTCAAGTGCACCCAGGAGCCCTGCACCCGGACTTGCGGATGCAACCAGCTCTACAGGCGTCAGGAGGAATTTGGCAGCATTGGTGGCCAGGAGTTCGGCGGTAACACCATCAACAGCGGCGAGAGCGGCAACGGCAACTTCGGGACTGGCTGTGCCTCCTACGGCGGCCCGGAGTTCGGTGGAAACACCATCAACAGCGGTTACTCCGGCAATGGAAACCATGAGGGTTTCTGCGGATGCCCCAGCGCCAGCTCGTGCGGGCACAATGCCCCTCAGGTGATTCAGCCAATCCAGAACAACTACGCCAGCCAGCCCACCGTCCCCGCCGCTATCCCTAGTCCCACTGTTCTGCCCTGCCAGTACCTCCCCGTCTGCGCCGACCACCGCGACGGCGGCCACCGCAACCACCGCTGTGAGCGCTTCCACGAGCACCACGACTGCTGCTGCAACAACTGCTGCAACAACAGCTGCGGCAACTGCGGCAGCTGCTGCAACGATTGTTCCAACTGCTGCGAACACCCCCAGCACGTCGCCCACGCCCCTGCTTACGTCGGGGAGGACGAATTCTGTGGAACCATCAACGAGAACATCAACATCAACCTGAAGCGCGGCGCCTCCACTGCCTGCACCGACGCCTGCAAGGGCGCCTGCACCACCGCCCACCGGATCCACAACTCCGAGTTCGGATGCCCCCCAGCAGGCCTCGAGCTCGCCGACTTTGAGAGCAAGGCTGTCTACAAGAACCAGCCGGCTGCCCGCCCCGTCGTCATCGATACCGTCCGCCCCGATTCGTACTTTGAGACCGTCCGCCCTTGCTCCCTGGTTGAGCCCGTCACCGCCGTCAAGCCCGTCACCGCTGTCAAGCCCGTCACCGTCGTCAAGCCCGTCACCGTCGTCAAGCCCGTCACCCCGGTCAAGTTCTGCCAGAAGTCCGCCATCTTCAAGGGCACCACAACTGTTCCTTGCGGAACAGTCTACTAACTTCTTCCCCCCTCTCCCTCCTCTCCCTCCACTAGCAATATCAATAACGAGTGACGCATAGCCGGATTAGCGTGGATGGGAGAGATGTTACTAGACTTTCCTTTTCTGTTTTCCTGTCCTTTTTCTATTTTCCTTATTCCTTTGTTTGTTGTAGAAAGAGAATGAACGAATCCGATTTTCGGCTATTGTTGTGTACGTTCTTACTCTTGTCATTTTTTTGGGGGAGGTAAAGAAGGCTTTCGGTTCGTCATGGGGTCTTTTGTCAGGTCCTGTACGAGACGGCAGAAGCTAAAAGAATGGATCTACTGAAATCTGGTTACTCTGCTTCGTTTTGCGTGACCGACAATGTCTTCCATCATCCTCCTTCGTGGTCTGTCCGAGTCTGCATGGCCATCTCCTTTTGCCGAGTCACTCCTTCTCCCCGAGACGTGTGGATTCGAGGTCTCCACGAGGCTACGTTCCCACAACCCTATCCGGTGCGGTATCGTTTCTTCACCTCACTTGCTGACTGCCTTGCATGTCAGCCCCTCGCTGAAGATGTTGATTGCAAGGCAGGCAAAGCTCTATCTACTGCCTCCTCGGCGGCAGTCATTAGCCCTGCTGCCGCTTCGGATTCCCCACCCCTAGTCTTTGCCAAGATCGCTCACTCCGCTACGTATCTAGCGCTCCAAAAGGTCGGGCCTGAGCACCGAACTCGCAAAATTTCTCGACTCAGAAAATGATGCAGGGATTGAGGGACTACCTACATTTACCTGCTCGGCATAATGTGAAAGCGCCGTGCCCCTCCAAAAAAAATAATGCGAAAATCCCGAGGCTAAATCCCGAGGCTGGATGGTATCCCGTGAGCATCAGAAGGGAGGTGGGAAAAGCTTCCAAAAAATCCCCCTTATCATCAAGGTATCTACCGGAGAGTATGCATGCTCTGCTCCACCCTCTTCGGCGGGGACCGGTCGAAGAGCGGCGACGAGACAGTACATACAAAACAGCTTGGAACTCAAGGGCCGGCCTCGTTTCGCTTCGGTACAACCGAAGGTCACACATAAACTCATAGATTAACATAGTTACAATACATTTTTTTTGGTGCCATAGGGGTAGTTACCTCAAGGTCCTCCTCTCACACTCGTCGTTTCTAAGGTAACTTACAATCCGACTGGGGCCTATCGGTCCACTAAGTTCACTTGCGGTGTCCGTTTATTCTGCCCATGGGGGGTGCTTTGGGGGATATGCACGTGGAATAACGTTGGGCGGAGCCAAGCCCCAAGCCAAGTCTTCGGTCACATGGATGAGTACATAGTGGAGGCAAAGGAAACGAGCTTCTGTGTGCTGGTGGCAGGGCTAGGCAACGCCACCTCTACCACAACTCACCACTAACCCCGCGGCATCGAACACGAAACACGTAACCCCAATCTGACGCCGATAGTCAGTCAAACATGGAAACCAATGGAGACAACTGGCGGAACTACCAGGACGCCAGCCACGTCGAGTTCGCAGGAGGTGTGTTTTACGGGCAAGCCTTCATTTCTGGCGGGTAAGTCCTTCCTCGAGATGATACGTTGATGGGGCTTTGAAGGTTGCCTAACGGGACGCTGCGTAGATCCAAAAGTAAGCGGCACATAACAAGTTAAATATCTTGCGAAACCCACTCACAAAGAGGCTAGGGGCCAGGAGAACTGAGATCCTGGAATGGATATCCACAGTCCCGTACACAAGCCACCACAAGCGTATCAGTGATGGGCGTCTAGCTGGCACCGTAGAGTGGATCTTGAAGAAGGAGGAGTACTGCACTTGGAAATCATTGAACGTTTCTAAGTTATTGTTGTTGCGGGGAATCCGTAAGTGTCCACATGCCGTCTTCACTGGGACGGACGCTATTCTTACCAGTTCGTCCAGCTGGAGCCGGCAAAACATACGTAGCTTCGCGAGTTATCGATTCGTACCTTTCGGATCCGGCGCCCGAATCAAAGTTGGTGTACTTCTACTGCAACCGAACCGAGGAAAGCCGTCGACAGCCCGAGAGCATTTTGCGTGCGCTTGTTCGGCAGCTTGCCAAGTCGGAAGGCGAGGTCTTGGAGCCAGTTGTCGGTATCTACAACGGTCGGGAAGGCAAAGGGCAACTGTCTCAGTGTCTGACTCTTGCGGAATGCCAGGATCTCCTCGTTCAACTCACGGATGCATATCCTCAGACCACGATATGCATTGATGCCTTGGACGAAGTCGATCACACAAAGCGGTTGAAATTACTTCATGCGCTGAAGTACCTCGTGGAAAGGTCAAAGAATGTTGTCAAGATTTTTGCAACCACTCGAATGGACACCGATATACTCCTACAGTTCGAGGCTTTTCCTCGGATCGAGTTGCAACCTGATGACAATGTCGCCGACATCAACCAGTTTGTGACAACGACTGTTCAGGAGGCCATCGAGCAGGAGCAGCTGCTTCATGGTGATGTCACAAATGAGCTAAGGGATGAGATATGCAAAGTCCTTTGTGAGCGATCCAAGGGAATGTGAGTTCGCTCAGGCTACCGCTCGGCCCAGAGACTGATAGCTGAATGCAGGTTCCAACTTGCTGCGCTTCAGATTACCTTTCTCTGCGACATGGCTACCCTAGACGATGTACGACGCAGCCTGAAGGCTCTTCCAGACACCCTCACAGATGCGTACGGCGAAATATACAACCGCATTCTTGAGCAGAAAGGCAGCGCTCCTCAACTAGCACTCAACGCCTTCCGTTGGGTCCAATGTTCTTACGAACCTTTACGATCGGAGACGTTGCTCGATGCGATAACAATTCAAATCGACACCTCCAGTAATTCGTGCCACAGAGGCACAGCAGTCATGGCAAACGACTTACTGAAGGCTTGCCATAATCTCCTCATTCTGGACGAACGTCTGAACGTTTTCCGGTTTGCACACCCATCTGTGAAGGAATACTTAGAGACCAATCTGGGTACAGTAAACACTCATACCGAAATTGCGAAAGTCTGCCTCTCGTTGCTGTGCACATTAGACTCTTGGGGCAACTACAACAAACTTCTCAGGACCAGCGAAGGAAGATATAGCGATCGTCACCTGTTGCTATACGCGGCGGTATTTTGGCCGTGGCACTTTGCTCATTGCGAAGACGGTTGTCCAATCTTGAGTGGGCTTTGGGGAGCATTCGTAGCAGAAGCTACATTCCAGCGCTGGATCAACTATCATTGCCAGTGCGTGCAAACTTCCGAGTTTTCCGAAGACACTTATTGGCTTAGATCAGAAGCTCTGCAGCAAGAAAGAGACATTCTTTCCACAGTCTGTGTCTTTGGATTAAAACGGAAGTTTACCAGCATATTCAAATCCGAATTTAGATGGGAAGTCCGTATGAGGTTGAAGTTTACCACTGGTTTCAAGTTCGGGTCTAAAAGGAGCGTCCGTATTAACCGATTGCTTCGCTTCGCGTGCAGGTTCGGAGACCTGGATATTGCTCAGCACTTGCTTGACGTGGGAGCCAATGGGTCAGCCAAGGCAACGGGGTCGAAAGAGACGCCACTGCACCATGCGGCCACGAACGGACACAGGGCGCTGGCTCGGCTGCTCGTCGACCGTGGCGCCGACGTCTCGGCCGTTGAAAAGGACGGGTCGACGCCGCTGCACCGAGCGGCGACGAAGGGACACGAGGCACTGGCCCAGCTGCTCATCGACCGTGGTGCTGACGTGTCGGCGGCCGACAAGGACGGATTGACGCCGATGCACCGCGCGGCAGCGAACGGACACGAAGCGCTGGCCCGGCTACTCGTCGACACTGGTGCCGAGGTCTCGGCGACCAACAAGGACGGGTGGACGCCGCTACACTTTGCGGCATGGAAGGGACAAGAGGCGCTGGCGCGGGTGCTCATTGACCATGGAGCCGACGTCTCGGCCGTTGAAGAGGACGGGTCGACGCCGCTGCACCGAGCGGCGGCGAAGGGACACGAGGCACTGGTCCAGCTGCTCATCGACCGTGGTGCTGACGTGTCGGCGGCCGACGAGCACGGATTGACACCGATGCACCGTGCGGCAGCGAACGGACACGAGGCTCTGGCCCAGCTGCTCACCGACCGTGGCGTCGACGAGGACGGATTGCGCCGCTGCACTGAGCGGCGGCGAGGGGGCATGTAGTTGGTCCGGCTGCTCCTTTGGCCGTGGTGCCGACGTCTCGGCGGTCCGGTATGGCTGGATGCAGCTGCACCGCCTGACGGAGAACGGGAACGGGGAGTTGGCTGTTGGAAGTACTGCTCGTCGCTGGGTCGTGTAGGTGCTGTTGGTGCTTTGCCGCGGAGTTTGTGGGGTATCTATCCGATTTGGAAAGGCGTTGAGCACTAGCAGGCGCGAACTTTAGTTGGTTTTTTTTTCTTGTTCTTACCTGCATGTAAAAATACAATTCTGTTTCCACACGTTTGGGTCTACAAATGGCCAGTCCGCTCGTCGCTGACACGCAGCCATTGCGGCCCGCCCGCTTCCCCGCAATACGTAACGGATTGCACAGCGAGTGACATAGTATTCTCTCGCAGAACCCTCGGTGATTGCGTGCTTCTGTTTGGTGGAGCAGGTGGACCGCTCCGCATCCAGCTGCGGATATGGGAGGGTAGTGTGCCCTGAGTCGCTCCCTGCCTGTGCTGTCAGGATCCCGGGACGTTCTCGTTCTTGCCATCCTCCACGCCTACGCCGATCTATCCAAGCTATGTCCGACCTTGCTAGCTCCTATACTAGTAGTCCTAAACACGTCCGTTCTCGTGGTATTCGATGTTGTCGACTCTTATATTGGCTGTCCCAGTCATATCCGTCCTCGCTGTATGCGTCCTCGAATAACCTGGTGTTGCCTCACCCTCACGGTATCCGTCCTGGTTGTAGATACTATCGGTTGACGCTGTGGATATTCTCGCCGACGTCGCCGCTATGCAGGTCATCCTTGCCATATCTATCCTTACTATATCTATCCGTCTTTGCGGTACATAGCCAGCCATGCGGATCTCACCAGTCATACCAGCCGCCGCTCCCGCACCAGTGTTGGATGGCTCTGCATCTGGGTCCGGATAGCGGTGGGTAGCATACTCTGACTTGCTCCCCGCGTTATGTGCTGGCGTCTGAATCCTTAGGGGTTGGTGGTGTAGATATCAGCGAAATAACGAAACCGCGCGTGAAACGTCCAGGCGGATTCGGGCGTGACGTACAAGGCGCTACAGGTGAAAAGTCCTACTTCTGGACGATCTTTCTCCCTACAAACGGATCTATACGGCTACAGACGCGACGAACGGTGCGTTTATCGTAGTGACGGAGCGGACGCCGCGTCAATCGCCTGGTGAAGTCTAGCTCCTGCAGGCGGTCTGCGGCATCGTGTATAATCCCTACGAACGTATCGTTTGCTTTGCCCCTCCCGGCGTAAGGTTCACATCTCCAGAAGAAATGCCTGTTCTTCTCATAATCCCATGCACCTGTGCCTGGTAATAATTTGTATTGATTCTATGTATCTGATGTGTATACATTAGCAATCTAAAGTACACTACATTTCTTGGAATTCACGTTGACAAAACTCCTTACAAAAGGGCAATTGAGTGAAGAAAAAGCGGTCCTCCTTACTTTACCTTTATACAGCTGGGAAATCTCGTAGGTACATAATGTAGTTAGTCTTCGTTCTCACCTTTTGCTTCTTTATTGTCGAGTACTTAATTAAGTACCTAGTAATTGCCGCCCCCTCCCTTCTACAGAGGGCTTATAGTTTTCCCCGTTCAGCGAGCATAGCAGTCTCGCTTCGAACCTCATTTGAAGCGTATCACGTAACTAGGTTATGGGCAAAGGGTCGGCGGTCACGGTTTCACAGCAAATCAGTGCAGACCGATGAAGATCATGCCTAGTAAGAGTACATACATATGTAGTGTAGTTACATTTTCATCATATTGCCAACCCGAACAGCCAAACAGAACACCAAGCACCCCCCCCCCCCCCCCCCAATCCCTGCGTCCGAGGCGGTAGATACATCCACTTAATTCCTTTTCTTGGTCCTCGTCTTATCCTCCGACGTCGCGGCGGCCAGTCTCTCCTCTTCCTCCTTCTCGAGCTTGATGGCGGCGGCGACTTCCTGGCCCTCCTTCCTCTCGGCGTACCACTGGCCACTCTGGAGGACGAGGACGCCGACGAGGACGAGGGCGAGGATGACGTGGCTGGCGGCCATGACGCGGAGGGTGTCGACGCGGCCGATGTCCTCGCCGTACTCGCCGCTCTCGACAGTACGCAGGCCGCGGATGATGTTGGTGCCGTACATAATGAGGCCGATCATGTAGAGCACGAGACTGGCGCCGTCGAAGAGCATGTTACTCTCGCTCGGCCGATACAGCTTGAAGAAGAAGCCGAGCAGGCCCGTCACGATCACGGCGTGCAGCAGACGTGCCAGGATCGGCGGCGACCGGCACAGCATGGCATAGTGCGTCTCCACCGCCGCGACCGTCGCCTCCGACATCGGCAGCGACGACCACAGCGTGTGGTGGTCGTACGACCAGTTCGTGAACAGGATCCCGAGCACGAAGCATGTCGCTGGCTCGCCGAAGGTGGTTAGCACGGGGCAACCGCGTCGCGACGATCGAAGGGACGACTAACGGCAGATTATCAGGAACGTGGCGAAGTTGGCGGACGGCATCGTTCGTTCGTTCGTTCGTTCGTTTGCTCGTTCGCTCGTTTCTCTTCTCCTTTGCGCGGCGTTTCGAGAGAGTGTGTGGTGGTGGCAGACGATGATGTTGGTTTCGTCGGCGGCGGGGACGTGATGGGATGGGGCAAACGCCGATTGCTTGACACAAGGTGGGATAGGAGCAGGTACCTGGATAAGCGTTTGTGTGCCAGGTCGAAGCCGGGTCGGGAATCTGACAAGGGATTGGGAAGCGCCGGGCAGCTGTGGTGAAGAAGACACGGTTTTCGCAAGGCGGGTATATATGTTCCTGATGAAAAGAAGTCGAGTGCCGACATATCTAGCGGGGCGCGGAGGTTGGTTGACGACGACGGTGCGGAGCAGGGGAACTCCGCCCCCTCCCCCCGCGCCCGAGAGAACACTCCGCCTCAGCGTCCAAGGCTTGCTGATATCTAGGCACGTAATTTTCGCGTGCTGCGCAGACGCGAATTTACTATATCTTGCTGCGATCTAGAGACTGAGCGCGGTAATTCGGCGATTGGTTTCAGATGGCCCGACAACGGTGAGGCGCACTGGGCGGAGTGAGGCTCAATCGACTATCTATGTAGTGTCCGAGGTCGCGTCATGCTTTCGGATGGGCGCTACTGATGCTCGGTTCTCATGCATCTCCGGGATTTGTACTTGCACATCAGCCTGCTCACGTCTCATTACTCAATCGCTAGGACACCATATTGAACGAGCGAAAGAAAAAAAAAGGAAAAAAAGCAGTGCATGTAAAAAGCCGCCAGGCTCTCAACATCTCCAATCTGTCCGGCCCGCCTCTCAGCAGTAGGGGTTGCAGTCTTCCTCTCCCTCCTCGCCCGATCCGTCTCTCAATAGTAGATGTCGTAGTCTCGTAGTCCCGTAGTCCCCGTCACCATGATCACTGAATTCGCAGCCTACGTCGCTCGCGATGCTGGCCTCGGCTAGCTTCCAAACCAAATAGTCCTCGGGAGGGAGCGGAAGCCCCACCGTTTTTAGCTTCTGCAAGCTGTCTCCGTCACTCTTCGCCTTCGTCTGCAACACGCACTTCGTGGCCGCCTGGTAGTGTTCTGTTAATCTGGCATCGTACAGGTCCATCAGTCATCTCTTCCACACCATCCGAGAAGCCGAAGTACTCTGGATTCGGCGGCAGGTACCCGATTACCATCGGGTCTGCCACCCGGAACACAGGCTGCCTTGAGCGGGACAATCATGTAGAAGTTGACGGTCACCTTCCGCAGCTTCGGAACTTCCTCGAAGGACTCCCACTGGGGCGCAGGACTTCTCGGGTCCTCATCCGGGTCCGGATGGTAGCCACGGGACCCGGCGTCGGGATGGAGGACTTCGAGGGTTTGCTGCGCCTCTCGCGGGGCTGGCATCGAGTTTGCCGCGCGGGGGGTATGAGTTGCTACGAGTCTTTCAAAACCCATCACTGTGTACTTGAAACGCTTGAGCATCTTCGAATGTCCGAGGAGCCAGTGGAACACTTTCGGATGGATGTTGGCTTTGTTGAATTCGAGCGACGTGATATTGCTCTCGAACCCGGGGAGGCCGAAAGTATCGAGCAGCGTCCGCCCAGGTCTCCCGTCCGCAAAAAAGACAGCCTCTGTATCGTTATTGGCATCCAGCAAGCCGAAGGTTTCCAGCACGGTGACACGCTTCAACTTCGGCGCAACCATAATCATGGGGATGACGTAACACACTGGAAAACACGGTAGATCCCCATTATCGTCCGTCTATGATCTTGCGGAGATTCCGCATGTTGAGCGACTGTCAATGGTTAGAAAAAGAAAACACGTTGTTGGAGTAACCCTTGCACTCGAGCACCTCCAAGTTGGCCTAGCTTCGCAAGCAACAACGGCAGCGACACACGCAGGATACCCGTCGGCCATTCCTCCAAGTAGACGGAACCAGCCAACCCCCCCTCGGGGTACTCAGTCCACGGGAACAGTCCATTCTTCAATCCCAGCGCCTTCACCTCTCACCCAAATCTGCATATCCTTCTGCGTTGAGGGGTCGCCGAAGTCCCATGGGTCTCCAGACGCTTACGAATAGTGGGTTGAAGGTCCTAGTTTATGAAGACCGACTACACGCGGGCCTCGATATGCGGTCTGTCGTTGAACAGTCGGAGCAGCTTGAGGTCATCCGCCGCTGTGAGAGAGTCCCCGCTGAACCTGAGGCCCTGAAGTCGCCAAGCTTCCTGTATATCAGGTTTTTGGATAGTGCGTGGAGGCGTTTGTTCACGTGGTGGACACGGAAGATGGTGCAGGGCGGGAGGAGCCGGATAATCTCGCGGATGAGCTCGTTTCGGAGGTCGAGGATTCGAGCCATTGTGGTGTCGTGAAGATCGGTTGCGAGCGGTGTTGGGAGAGAAGTGCGGTAGTCAAGGTAAACAGCTCCGATCGGTGACGTGGGGGAGAGGTAGGGGGATGCGGCGGGGATAAGGTGGGGGAAGGTAGTCAAGGCAAACAGCTCCGATCGGAACCCGATGGAAGGGGCCAACGGCGTCGAGCAGAGGATGCCTGTCGGCACGATTGTTGTGAGTAGAGATACTTGTGGATGTAGATAGATGTTGGGCTCCCTGGGTGGAAAAAGGGGCTAGGCGAGATGGTGGGTTAGCAACCTGAGCTCAAGCCTTAGCCTTGCCCAGACAATTAGGTACATCACCAAATCTCAAAAGATTTCTCCCATCGGAACCACACAACGAAGTGCTCGCCAGACCACGGATAAGTCTAAGAGACGGCGGAGAAAGCTATCTAGATATCTACATATCCGGTGCGATTCAACGTGTCAGTGTGTCAGCTGACATGCGCAACAAGGACCGGTGTGACTTTCCCGCAGTCATGCGTTAACTACTTACGTAAGCACTTGGATATATAAATACTGAACTGAGCACTCAGTGCAAACAGAGAACTTTATGAAAGTCACGGGGGAGCAAAAGCTTCGCATTCTGTAAATTTGGCGCGCGAGGATACTCCGGATGTGGCATGTTCGAATCCATCCGAATGACGGCTACGAATGACTAGCAAGCCGCATGATAGCCGCATTCGGAGTAGCTGAAGCGATGCGCGAGAAGTAGCTTTGAGCCGAGTGATAGCCGTGTCCGACACTACTACCTTCCCAAGGCAAGACACTCTCTCCCTCGCCGCAGAAACCTCACTGCCCCCACAGCCGCACCCGCCCACACCAACGCATTCCCCCCCCCGTGCCGCAACAGCAATGGGCCAATCCAAGGACCTCCCAAGCGCGAAGCTGCAGCTAGTGCTCAGCTACTTCCGCACAACCCGAGTCGCGCACACCCTCAAAGACCTCGAAAAATCACTCCCCTCGGCAGCCGGGATCTCCGGCATGGTCGTCAAGGACTACATCGCGGCACTGGTCGCCGACAGCCTTATCTGCGTCGAGAAGATCGGTTCCGGAAACTGGTACTGGAGCTTCCCCGCCGACGCGGTGCGGCAGAAGCAGAACCTCCTCGCCGATGCGACGAAGGAGAGGGACAAGGCGCAGGCTGCGCTGGAGACCGTGCGGGCCGCTGTGCAGGAGGAGAAGGAGAGGCTGGCGGATGGGGAGGAGGGCGGAGACAGGCTCGATCTCGTCGAGCGACTGAGGGAGGCCGAGGAGACGAGGGAGAAGCTCAGGGTGGAGTTGAAAGAGATCAGGAGTTCTAAGGGCGCCGAGGTGGAATTGGGTGAGAAGGAGAAGCTGAGATTGGGCGTGAACGAGCTCATTGGTGGGTCCTCCGGCTGCCTAGGCGTGGGTAATGAGTGCTGATGGCAAGCGAAATAGACAATATCTACGCGCTCGAGAGGCTCCTCAAGGACACCGGCAAGGAACAGGGGGTCATCGACGGGATCCGCCAGGCTTTGGGGATCGAGGAGGAGCTCGAATACGTCGAGTACGTCGAATGACGGGGTTGGAATGTGGGATGGCGATTTCGGCACTTGGATGGAAACGAATCTTCGATTTGTTTTGCTGATCCGAGCTGCAGGAGGCTGATGGGTCACGAGTCGTCTGTGGATTGAAAATGATGTCAGAACATCGTCATCAGGCGGTAGAATACCACAAAACTTCGCTTCGAAACTTTTGGATCCCAACGGCCTTTGCCGGCTGACCAAGTCCAGCAGATATGCAATTGCGCCGGATCAAATTCGCGGGGAAAACACAAGCCACCCCCCCCCCCCCCCCCCCCCCACACACACCTCGGTACCCGAACTGGCAAGAAGCCACCCCTCCTCGAGAATGGGCGACTTAGCTTTGAATACAAGTACACGCCTGACCCACATCCAATCACTCGTTTTTATGACCGCCGATCCTGTTCCGATTCAATCGCCCGGCCAGCACCTCCAAGGGGACGGAGACCCGCTCGCTAGCCAACGCGTGTCCACTCCAAACAAGTTGATTCCGTAGCCATGTCAGTGCATCAACAAAATATTCAGGGCAATGTTCTGGCTACACAACCTTCGTGATGTGGATGACACCGTCACGGAGTCCCACCTCGCTCCCCACAGTCTCGATCCGGTAGAGATATCCGCGTGAGCCCACCAGGTATAAATCCACCCGTCCTCATTAGCCATCACCCCGACTCCTGTGCGCTACAAGCACACGTTCCCGGACAACAGCCCCGTCCCGGACTTCAGCGGCCAGGACATAATCTGCAACAAGGGCGGCAGCATCCCCATCGTGAACATCCCCGCCACCGCCGGCCCCCGGCTAATCTTCAATAGGACCAGTGGGGGAGTTCCCACTCTGGCCCGGTGATGGCCTACGCCGCGAAGTGTACGCGCTTCCCCTCCCCTCCACCCTTCGGCCGCACCGTGCAGACAACTCGACAGGCCCCAGCGATTTCTCGACGTTCAAGGGCAACGCCGGCAACGTGTGGGCCAAAGATCGACGAGTGGCCTACAGAGCAGACCAGACGCCACCGTGGGACAGCGGCAAACTCGCGAGCCAGGGCGCGAGCTGGACCGTGAACATCCCCAAGTTGCTGAGCAACGGCAAATCCCTCCTCCGCAAACCCCACCAGCGTCGCCCTGCCTGACATGTACGAGATCGCCCCGACATCCTCGCGGAACTGCGGAGGTTCAACCAGAGACCCACCGCCTATGAGCCCATGGGGGTGCGTTTCCCCACCCGTCGCGGACTGGGCTGTTTCTGGTCGATATGTTTTTGTTTTGTTTAATCATACTCGCATTCGACCTATATAGATCATGGCGGCGTACATTTTGCCCAGTTTTCCTGTTCTGGTCGATGTGTGTGGGCTGGTTGGGTCCCGGTGAGGACGACCAGCTCGAGCTACGGCTCTGGCGCCGGATGCGTTGATGAGGAGGAGGGGCTCGCATTTCCGAGGCTCGGTCGACAGCGACTTTCGGGGTGGCTAGGTAGTTGCTGTTCGGCATCCGTCATGGCCCTTCAAGGAATGTCACTCGGTTTGTCCACCACCGCGAGAAGCTCCCTCCTGCTTGTTTATCGAGCTTCGCTGTACCGCACCGTATGTCGTCGCGACGGGGCACTGCAGATATTGTGCGATTGCCCAGCGGCCGAACCCGCCGAAGTTACGACGGGCGATGATTGTCCCTCCAGCCACTACCAGAAAGCCTAAAGCTACGCATTGTCTCTCCCCGAGGCAATGTCAGTATCACTTCCCATACGGATCAGCTGGGAATATCGCCTCGAGCTACCCGTCAAATGCTGTTGATTCTCCCGAATTACCCCGTCTCATCCCGCGATCGTAAATTTCCTATGCTCATGCCTACCTTCACTGCGACCGTCTGGTTGTTGTCGAAACCATTAGAAGGCAGGCGGACGGTCCGACTCGAGCCTCTCCGAACCGAAAGCTCCGGACTCTCTCGAGATATTCGTCCCTTGTCGCACGCCGCGAGACGGGCGCGGGGTATCCGTCCGCTTGGGTCCGCCGTTCGGCGTTCCGCGTGGGATGCTGCAGGATGCGCAAAGTTGCTGTGGTAATGGGGTTGGTGTTGGCGTTACCACGGCAAATCGCAGCCCGCTCATAGAATATTCGCATCCTATGTATGTACAGTGCGTCCTGCTTCTCTGCGCCGGTCCGCCCGCAGAATGACCGCGTGCGGAAATAATCTCATCGTCGTTACTTGTCCGCCATTCAGCATCGCGGGGGGAGGGGAGTTGAAAAAGATTTTTTTTTTTAAAGGGTGGGCGCGTTTCTTCTTTCTTTTTTTTTCGTCCGGAGGGAGAGGCGGGTGGGGCGGGTGCGATGATGTATCTGTATCTGAGTTTCGATAATCGCAACGTAAGGTACACTTTGCTCTAGCCGTGGTGGCTGTGTAAGGGCTGTTTTACAGTGAAGCATTCCTCCCCCGCTACATCCACTTATTCGACGACAACCTCTTGGACCACATAACACCAACCTACACACACTCCCCCCCGCACAGGACCAAGGAGAGATCATACGTACGTGAACTATTCGTAAATACTTCACACACAAACACACACCCCTCCCGCACAAATCTGACGTTTCGCTCTCGCCGTGTCCAGCATGGTGTGCACGCGCGCAAACTGCAACCTGACGAGCAACAACGCCGTCAGACCCTCTCCCGGGGACAGCGCGGTACGTACGTCCGTATGTGCGGATATGTGTCTGCCGACAGACCCGTCCGCGTCTCTCCCCAGCATGTCTAACGCCCGCCAGGAAAAGCCCAAGTCAGCTCCCGCGGCCAGGCGGCATTTGGACCGGTCGCAGCCAAAGGAGATGTGGCCGCTGACGCTCGAGCGCGCCGAGTCCCTGCGCGCCACGGCCCGCCAGGTAGGCGCCCTCAACCCTCCCATTCGTCCGTCACGCCGGCCCTGACCGATCGTGCGGATCCTGAACAGCAGCGTCGAGGAGAGATTAATCCTCATGTACTCCCTCGACACCCACGACTACCTCATCGTCCTGGGCTACCTCCAGGCCCGCGAGGCGGCGGAGGCGAAGAAGGACACTCTCGTACGTGTGATGCTCGCCGCCCCCCGACGCTTGCGGAGGCAGAGTCCACTGACCACCCGCACCCCGCACAGCAGCCTCAGCCGACCCACGGACGGAAGAAGAGACTGCAGATGTGGACGGCCGGGTTCGTCGCCGCCAAACATCAGCAGCCCGTCGGCATCGTCCGGAGGGATCCGTAAGGCGGAGAGCCGCCGGCCCGTGGGCACACGTCTCACCTGTTGGCGGGTAAAACCGGATAGACTTCCGCACATATTTGGGATGCCTGCTTTCTGTTGATCTCGCTCGAGATCCTCTTATCCGCTCCGGCCTTCTTGCATACTGCTGGGCCGGGAAATTGCGGGGGGGCCGTTCAGCCCCCGCTTGCTTGCTGCTGTTGTTTTGCCTTCTCCCTCCAATGTATGTTACTACCGGCATCTGGTTGGTTGCCACTCCTGACTGCGCTGGCTGCTATGTATTCTCCTCTATTGCGTGCTTCCGCTATCGCCGCCTGCTAAGTGGCCGACGAACAAACGGACGTGTCCTCCACATTCGCGTTCGCAGCGCCGGTCGACGAGTGCGCGGGGGGAAACATCTTCGTGGGGACGCAAAACGCAAAAGAGTACGCCGCAGTTGACACCTCCGTATTTTATTTATTTTATTTTTTATTTTTAGCCTCTTCCCCCGCATCTCCTGACTCCCGAGCGACGTCGTTTACCGGTTCCTTTCGGAAAACGGATCCCACGCAGCGTATTATTTTCCTAGCACCGATGACGCAGCTGAAGCGTCGATGCCGCCCCAGTTAGTGCGCACAGGTGTTAGATATTATTCCACGGGCACTGATTTTTTTACCTCGTTTTTTTTACTACTGTGCTTGAAAAGGTGCGATCGCACGAAAGGCGAGTTGTTTTTGTGCCACATCCACCCTTCAGCTTCCGGTCATCTGTACAATAGATAACTGCCGGCCTGGCTGCACTCTCCTGCTCTTGCGCGACAGGCGAGCGTTGATAGGGCAAGTCTTGTACTTATGTTTGTACAATGTCTCTGTTAGTATAGTGGTTAGTATTTCCGCCTGTCAATCATCTCTGTGATAGCACCGCGGGAGACCAGGGTTCAATTCCCTGACAGAGAGTTCTTTTTCTTTTTGGCCAAGAATCCAGGCAACCACGGTGGTCCGCAAGAGACTGCTGCGGGGCTGTCTCGAGAGGTGCAACCACACGTGAAAGTGCGCGCCCAAAGGGGGAGGCATTTTTTGCCTCGTCAACACGGTTCCATTGATGAGGTGGCACTAACTAGATATGGGGCCATGGCTTGAATATAGAATAGGAAGGTATGTAGGTTTTTCTTTCTTTTTTCTTTCTTCATATATTACTCGTACATATGTATGCGACCAGTTAGTTATGATCATGGGCCTACATAGGATTTATTTGAAGCTGAGAAGTGCTCATTATTGCAGCCGAACCGGGGCCCGAGAAGCCATGGCTATGTAGAGTGCTCACAAAACCCCAGGAGCTGGAGAAGGGACATAGATACAGAACAAGAAGCTCAAGCATCAGGAGGAACTGGATCTGCTTTATCGGCAGTTCCAACGCCACCCGCCGGTAACCATTTAGAGAGAGAGGGGCAGTAGTTAACGGTTGGTTGGGCGATGATGGTGATTTTTGAAGATGGTCATTAACTCAATTTATTTCGTTCTAAGAGCAGGGAATTTACCCAGTTTCATGGAGAAGTAGACAACACGAACGGGACAATGCTACCTCTTTACTGGTCCAAAAAAGCCCCAGCACCTCCCACTCCCAGAGAAGAACCAAATCTATCGTGAGGAAAACCCTGCTGAGAAATCGCCGAATATTGGTGACGAAAGATTCACAGGGAGGTCAGAAGATTGCAGAGTTTACAGAAGTCGAATCGAGATAGTAGCGAGGCGAGTCGATACGAGGAAACGCTCTCGATTTCTACGTACTGCTCAAGTATCTTAAAGAGAAGAGAAGAAGAAGAAGGTGCAGAACATAGAACAACCCCATTCGCTGCTGCACGGCGCTATTCCCAATCTGGCCTCGCCCAACTCTCCGCACCATGGCCCCCCCAACAAATGAGCAGCAAGAAGTGTTTCCAACAAAACTGACAATCGCAAAATAGATAACACGGCACGAACCCGTTCAGCAAATCAAAGTGCGCAGCGAGCCCAGCCCACGCTAGTGAAGGCATCACCAGCCGACAAATTGTATTGGCGGACCAATGTCGCTAAAGAACGAATGAACGAAAGAGCCCTGATCTCGTCGGCTCCGTGCCTTCCCGGCCGCTGATCCGGCAGACGATGCAGGTAGGAGACTCCCGAGGTCGGCGGGTCGCAGCGAGCCTGAAACTGAAAGGGAGGGATGTCGGTATTGTGAGGCGGACCTCGTGCGGGCCGGCAGCAACGTCATCTAGCGAAGCAGTTAGCTTTGATCTTCCCTATGCGCGAGTACTACAGGCTGAACAGCGACCAGGCTGGGGGACTTACTGCGTTTCATCAACCAGAACCTCTCCTCCCCGCCAGCTTGTGAACAAGTAGACTTTCGAGCCCGATCCGAAGTAGAGCATTGATCGAAAAGTCAGTCTTCTTCCAAGCCGCCGGCCGGGCCGTAAGAGAATTCGCTCCCAAGTCGGGTGCCGGTCCTCAGCGGTCTCTTCTCGTCCTCCTCGTCCATCTCTCTTCACCTTCCTCCACATCCTCTTTCATCTCGTCTCCTTCGTCTCCATCAAAGTCAATCCCTAATACGAACTGCTGCTTGGGGGGTTTGTCGGGGTCGGGGAAATGTAGGTCAGTAATTATCTTTCACCGTGTCGAATGATGGTGCAACTAATCGAGCTGCAGTCGGAAGGTTGAAATCCTTGTCTAAGAGTTCGTTTTCGAGTTGTTGAGAGGAAGCTCATCATTTGGCCGAATCGTCAAGTGTAAAGTGGCTGGACAGAAGGAGGGGGGGCTCTCGTCTTGGTCAGCTTACCAGGGTCGTTCGCGTTCACTTGCTGAGCGAAATGGCACTGCGCGTCATTTTCCGTGCACATGAAGATTCGCCCAATTTGATGGGCTTCTTCTCAACAACTCGAAGACGAAACAGGAGCCCGCACCGCGCAAGGTCCATGACGACTGAAGCTCGATTAATTGCACCACCATTTGACACGATGAAAGACAATTGCCCTCCTACGCTTCCCCAAACCCGACAAACCACTCAAGCAGTAGTCCGTACTAGGGGTCGACTTTGGTAATGGGAGTGCCCGGTGGCCGTACAGCTCACAAGGATCGTTAGCGTTCATGCTTTGCGGATTCTCAAGAATTAGTCCAGCTCGTTGTGCTGCTGGATGCTAGGGTAAGGACCGATGTCGACTTATTGAGCGAAATGGCACTGGGAAATAGCCGTGTCTTATAGTTGTGGAGAAGCTGAATATTTCTAGTCGCCTAGGGTTCGCGGGTTACAGAGGTGGACCGAAGGAGGCTGCGAATGTAAATGTACGCCCAGGGGGCGGAGAATGAAGGTAAAGGCCTACAGGGGACTGAGATGAAAAACGAGAATGAGAGGGAGAGGGAGATGAGGGTGAGGATAAGGATGGGAGAAATTAGAGAAGAGAGAATGGAAAATAAGGGCCCATGAGGGGCTGGGAGGGGGGATGAGATGAGAGGGGAGATGAGAATGAGAGAGGTGGGTATGGGGGTTGGGATGGGGATGGGGATGGGGATGGGGATGGGGATGGGGATGGGGATGGGGACGAAGATGATAAAAGTGACAGGAGAAACTAGGAGTATGAGTATGAGTGTGAGTGTGAGGACGAGGAGCAGGAGGAGGACGAGGAGCAGGAGGAGGACGAGGAGCAGGAGGAGGATGAGGGGCAGGAGGAGGATGAGGGGCAGGAGGAGGATGAGGGGCAGGAGAGGGAGTATTTAAAGGCGAGACAGCGATTTCGGTGCCATCACACTAACGCCAGCGGTGGCGCGGCACACGCAATCGAGTACGTCATCCAAAGTTCGAGACCATCCCAACAAAAACCACCCCGCCGTCGATGTGGTAATATGACGTTCGATTAGCTCCGGCATGGAGAGGAAGACACGGGGCCCCCACCCACCCTTTCGTGTACATAGCTTCACTCATATCGCCTATGTAGACTGCACAGACCTCTATCAAACTCGATCGGACAGGACAGGCCAGGCCAATTCCAGCAGATGCCGAGTGAGCAGGTGTGAAAAATAATTAGTATTTTTTTTTAAACGAAAACCGCTCCCAATTACGGTAGTAAATTTGCCTTCAAGCCTCTAAAAAGAAAACAGCTGCCGTATGTATCTCTTAAGAGAGATAACACGGTATTGCTGAGAAGAGTGTTGTAGCCCAAGCCTACCGCCTTCGCCAAGGCTCTCGAGACCCTCACTACCGCTCACCGAGTGCTTTCCAATGATTTCGAGCGGAAGGCAAACTATAACTATAATGTTCGCCGTGCAACGACGAAACGCGGAAAAGATCGCTCGCAGCTCGCAGGTTTCGAAGGATAGCAAAGGCTCTCTTCTCCCCGTACACGTGTGAACAGCGGTGGGAAATGCGTACGCAGTCACCCCACTGCCTCCTCCGCGCTCGGCGCTCCGTCCGCCTCCCTTCCGGCCTAAGCCAGCGCACGACAGGCCCCGAATTGTCCCGCCATCCTCGCCTTGCTGTCCGTGGGCTACTCACGGTCTTGAAGCACTTGGACCGAGCACCGCACGGGTCGGGAACGGCAGCCCAGCCGCATCCACCGCCGCGGACGTCCTGGCGCTTCGCCCTTCAGGGTTGGGTGGGGGGGCCGTCGGTGGACGCCTCCTGCTACTTTGCGACGGCCGGCACAGCGAGAGCGGGGACAGCGAGCAAGAGGGGGAGTTGGAGCTGCACTGCTTCCTGTGGATGGATGGGGGTGGACGGTCTGGCCGTTGGAACTGCGGGAGGACGAGCTAGCGGGAAAAGGCGGTTTGATACAAGCGCCGAGTCTGTCCCGTTAATCCACTGCCGAAAACCGCCACGGTTTCGATGCTGCTCGTGGGATAGGCGGCGGATACGGCCGGATGACGTCCACATCGCGGGAAAGGCGCAGATCCGGGCCGTGCGGATAGCAATCAACTGAGGCTGTCTGGTGCGCATGGGCGGACAGGGGCGAGGTAGACGGCTACCAGCAGCGATTGCGCCGTGCAACAGCCAGCGCTCTTTCGTGAACATGCTCGGGTGCGGGTCCAAGCATCCCATCCTTCATGCGCTACATCCCAGCGGAGCGAGCATCCGAGCCATGAAAGCTGCAGGTAACTCGCGATCCCAGGCGCAGCACGCGCCATTGCGGGGAGTCGCTGTTGGTTTTCCGTGCGGGTGGAGACAGGTGGTTCGGCTGGACGATGGCTCTCTCCTCTGCCGGCGTTAAGTGCTTGCCTACGCATGTTCACCACTGTAGCCGTGGCCCCGGTTGACGCGGTCCTTCACCGATTCTCACGGATGGTACGTGTCGTCACGCGCTCTCACTCGGCGGGCAGGAGTCTGCGCGCAGTGGGAAACCGCAAGCAGCTGACTCCGGTAGTGTGTGCATCGCCATTCTAGATAGGTCGCACGCGATTGGTGACAAAAAAAAGTAGCTGACTCGAGATGTGCGTGCACTGTTGCTCGCGGATGGCTGCAGTACACGGCCAGAAAAAACGGGACCCTACATATGCGCGGAGACATTTCGTGGTGGTGCCTGGCTAATGGCATACGGCCTGAGCTCGCAGTAGAGCCATACCGGGCACTGCCGCCCCCGTCACCACATACCGCTCCACCGCAAACAAGCACCTGCACATGACTCCGCAATCCAACAGGCAAGGCAGCTGTTAGGCGTGGTCGCCCCCCCTCGATCCGCCAGACAGCCACAGCTACCAAGCCTACAATGGTGATCTCTCCAGCAAGCTCTAGTCCGTTGTCCCCGCGCCACCCGTCGATCACGAGGACCAACCCCTCCGATGCGTCCTCCCACCAACGCAAAGCGTAATGGCAACGGCCCCAGCAGCAGACAGCAGCCAACACCGAGCCCCTCCCGACCGAGATGAGGCCACGTCGTTTCTCCACTGCCCACCCCCTGCGTTCCCATCGAGCGGTCACATTACCCCACATGCGTCGACCAGGAGTCGAGAACGGGGGCACGCATGAGGAACTGGGTCTCACCGTCGGGCCTTGCTGTCCCCCCCCCCCCCAACTGCATCTCACCGCGCCGTCAAGCTTCAGCTTCAGCTGCAGTCATAGCCCCCTGCGTTCTCACCACCGACCAGTGCTGCCGCGATATCCACGGCCTAGTAAATACCAATCCGGCTCACCACCGGACAGGTCTGGATCCTTCCGCAGACCAGGGGGGGC
>Ga0307516_10001617_pt1 | contig 31005 bp, 30 predicted proteins | sample 19_EM_MG_FD_203310 | JGI IMG/M metagenome (GOLD analysis project Ga0307516, IMG submission 203310) | Populus trichocarpa ectomycorrhiza microbial communities from riparian zone in the Pacific Northwest, United States - 19_EM | ecosystem: Host-associated > Plants > Roots > Unclassified | place... | reverse complement strand
TTTTTTTTTATGTTTTAAAATTATTTTGATGTATTGATGTCAAAAATAATTTATAAAAAATAAAAAAAATATTTTTTTAATATTTTTTTAAATAAAAAATATCTTAAAATACAACCTTCAACCAAACAAATTCTAAAACTTTTTAAAATCACGGTCCGCAATCCCAAAGAAAGGAAAAAAAGAAAGAAAATAAAAGAGAATAATGGTGGACTGGGAGGGTGGTGGTAGTGCTGCTCCCTCATTTGGGTCAAACAAGTCTCCCCCCTCTCGTTCTCTCTTTCTCATTCAAAAAAAAAAAAAAAAGACAAATTATTTATCTTTCTATATAGCAGTGTTAATTAAACAGAGCGAGAAGGAGAGATTGATTAATAATAGAGATGACTACTTAATAGATTCTTTCAACCAATCAGTCATTAATATTACGATTAGGGAAAGCAGTAGCAGCTCCGAAATTCCAGCAAGATCAGCAAAGGTACAGGGGATGGGATTAACAAGAGTCCGACGATAGATCTGGGGAGTACGTATTCTTTTTCTTCTTCTTTTTTTCACTCCTAATTTTGCTTTCAATTTTCTTTTTTTGATTTGATTTGATTTAATTTGTGATTTGTTAATAAAACTGCCTTCCCTTGCATCTTACTGTTCTCCCAACTTATTCTCCACTCCCCTTTCTTGTCTTTTGTTTGCTTCTCCTCTAACCTTATAATTAAGCTCCAATTTTGGTGAACCTTAGGAAATCTTGGTGGAAATAACCTTGAATTCATTGCAGCAGCCAGAGATAGTGTTGAGGATCAATTGGGGTCCCAATCACTTCCCTTTTCTATTCAGCTTAGTTTTCAACAACCCCTTTTGCGGAACCAAAGATCAACTCTTTCTTTGCGTTATTCAACATCTTTAAGGTCAGGGTGTGGAATATTGGTAATTATTATTTAACGCTGTGTGTTGTTACATCCAAGTTCTTATGGTCACTTCTTTTTCTGAATTCCCCATTGATTCAAAGTTGCTTCAGGTGGTACAGTTTTACCCAATTCCAGGGTTTAGAGATTTAGTGACAGAAAAATATCCTTAAGCCTTAGGTTATGGTCCCTTGTAGAAAAATTGGTGTGCTGGATATTTATAATAATCATGTGTGTTTTTGCCAAGAAAATCAGAGTCTTGTTCATTCACGACTTTGGTTAATAATAAGGATGCACTATCCATGTGTAGATGGATATTCTATTTTGTTCAGTGTGTTTTTCCAAATGCAAGCTATACTCAAATGGAACTGTTACACTTCGTTCCTCTTTCCTTTCTCATTCTTCTGTCTGACCTGCTGGGTTTTGTGGTTATAGATGAATGCATGATATATGTATCAGCTGGAGAGCGTTCCTAGTTCAAGTTCGGTCCATAAAAACTCATTAGTTAATGATCAGTATTTAGATTGTGATGATATGACAATGGATCCCATCAATGGAGGGAACAATCTCAACAACAATCCTAATCTTGCCTCGAAGCAAAGATTGCGTTGGACTCATGAGCTTCACGAACGCTTTGTTGATGCTGTGGCTCAGCTTGGTGGGCCAGATCGTAAGTCTCATAAACATCCACGTGACTGGTCTTTTATTTCTAACTTTGATTTTTTTGTTATTTTTTAAACACCATTTATCTGATTTTTTTCAAATATATTCTTTATAAAGCATTGAAGTGCTTAAATTAGTGAATGCCTTTTTTTCATGCAATTCTAGTTGTCTCATATGTTTAATTGACAAGTTGATTGTTTCTAGAGAACTTTGATCTGCCATTGGATATCCTGTTAAGCATTTTGTCTAGATGGAAATATCTGGCAACTTTTGCATATTTTGACTGATGGAAAGGCAGGCGAATACAGAGGGAGGCAATTGTCAGGAAAAAAATAAATACTAGATGACATGTCATAGGGCTCCCATTTAAATAAACTTCTTTTTGCCTGAAGCCGGAAATTTGTTTATTTAATTATGTGAGAACCCAAATGAGAGTTATAGCTTGATATAACTGCATGAAAAGGCAGATCAGATGTTCAAAACATGTCAATTTATTGAACAACTAAGGTGTTGAAGATTGTTTTTTTATTAGATTTTTTTTTTAATTTAAATTCTCTTACCTCTCTATCCAGGGGCTACGCCTAAAGGTGTTCTTAGAGTCATGGGTGTGCAAGGCTTAACAATATACCATGTTAAAAGCCATTTACAGGTATAAACTCAATTCCCATCCTATTCAAAACTTCAAATTCCTTTTTCTTTGATTATTCAGGAAGCAGATACGCCATGTTCTTGTTTAATATCATCTAATGACTGTGATCTCCTGATGTGTCCAGAAATATCGACTTGCAAAATACCTTCCTGACTCCTCATCTGATGGTAAGCCCCCTTGATATCTGCTGTTTATGTGCTTATTTGCTCATGCATGCCACACTGTTTGTGCATCTCTTAACAAATTAAAATGGTAATGCAAGGGAAAAAAGCGGACAAGAAGGAAACAGGGGATATGATTTCCAATTTGGATGGTTCATCGTAAGTAGAGCTTGTCTCTTCTCCTCTTTGTTTCTGTTATTCATAATAATTTTGTTCATAGAACCATGTGTTGTGGACTTCTTTTGGACACTCTAGACTGAAGAATTTGGTTTTATTCTAATCATATAAAACGCCTTGTCACCTTGGCCGCAAAGTCATGACTCACAAATTGTATATTTCCTAATTTGTTTTGAATCATTTGGAGATTGGCTTGAGTTATTTGAGGATTCTTTTTTGCAGTGGCATGCAAATTACAGAAGCACTCAAGCTGCAGATGGAGGTGCAAAAGCGTCTACATGAGCAATTGGAGGCATGTTTTCCTTGCACTCGGCATCCGATTAATTGGTTTATTATCATTTTTTTCCCTCATCAGTATGATCATTTATCACCGACTTGGGCTTTTAAACTCCTGCTTGAATGAGGAGAAAGGATTAATCCATTTCTGTTGATGTTTTTGGGAGATGGAAATAATAGCAAGAGCCCAATTTTACCATCTTTGTTTATTTATTTATGAAACTTTAATATTTTTCAGCGCCATCATGTGTGGAGACTTCTATGCACATGTGTCCTTGGTTCTAATCTAAGGTCTAACTGTACTGTGTAATCAGAGGTTTATGTCCAACCCTACTCTTACCAGCATGCAATTTCTTGTTTGCTTTGAACATAACAGGTACAGAGACAGCTACAATTACGCATAGAAGCCCAAGGGAAGTATTTGAAGAAGATAATTGAAGAGCAACAACGATTGAGTGGAGTTCTTGAAGATGTGCCTGGCTCGGGGGTCGCTGCCCCAGTATCAGGTGATAACTGCCCAGAATCTGACAAGACAGACCCAGCAACCCCTGCCCCAACTTCTGAATCACCCCTCCAAGACAAGGCTGCCAAGGAACGTGCCCCAGCAAAGAGCCTTTCAATTGATGAATCATTCTCTTCTCAGCCTGAGCCACTGACACCAGATTCACGTTGCAATGCTGGCTCCCCAGCAGAGAGCCCTAGAGGTGAGAGATCTATGAAGAAGCAACGGGTAAGCATGGGTGTAACATATGGTAAACAAGAGATGGTTCTTACACACCAGATACTCGAGTCAAGCTTAAATTCCTATCCACGACCACACTCTGCCTTCCTGGGTAGAGAGCAGTTTGATCCTTCATCTGGGTTATCAATGGGAATCGAAGATCAAATGGAGAAAGTTTCAGGCAGTGATGTTTAGTTTTGTTGGCTGCATGATTTGGACCCTCCTTGACTCTTTACATTTTGCCTTGCCTGTAATTTCAAACGTGTTTTTAATCAGGTCAAACAAATTGATGTTAGATAATTAGGTTTAAGGAAAGTTGTCCATTTTACATTGATATCCTATAAACTTAGTAGATGCATTGAGTAAATGAGAAACAATATCAACGAGGATGAATTTGGTTGTAACTGCAATAGCCCTCCCTGGCAGTTGCAGTCATTAATTGGTTTCTGAACTACGAGATTTATTAGTTCTGCACTGCACGCTTGTTCACGTATAATTTACTATCATGCTCCTTGGCAAATGGTCACTAGGGAGCTCTGCCTCGGTTTCCAGAGTAAATAACAAGGACTCCCTAGACATTTTTATCCAAATCGATGACCTTTTCATCCTGAACGACCTTTCCATGCCATTAAGTTTGCCAAGATAAAAAGAATCAAGCCTCTTGACTATAAGTGGTGGGGATGGACAATATAACAATTCAAACTTGGAGGTGGATTAAATTGAGTTTGCAACTATAAACATGTTTCTATGGTACAGCAGCTGTCATGAAGAACGATGCCTCTGATGGTTTACCCTCCTTAGAATGCAATGGCGTAGACGTTTGCTGAAGGCCTCAAGCTTTTCAAATTTCTCACCCTTGAGCTTCTTTGGCACTGTAAGAGCTTTCTTCTTCTTCTTCTTCTTCTTCTTCTTCTTTTCCTCTTTTGTTGGGACTGGGGATTTTTGCTGTATGCTTCCTAGAGGTGTTGCAGATGCCTTTAGAGTCATCTAAATACAAAAAGAAAACGAAGAAAATGACTTTCTTATAGTTATATGATGCAGATTAACAGATTATTTTGCTGGCATAAACGCAGCAATTTTATAATGGTTCTCATTTCTTTAATGGATACCAAATGAATATCTATCTTTTCTTTTCTCGCCTGGGGTGTGGTGGTCTTTGAGTGTGTACAAGATACCCATGCTTTCGATGATCAACGAAAGGAGATCTTTAACTGCACTAGGCCAAACCAACTGAAACTACAGCCATTATGCATGCTTTTTTTTTAAAAAAAAAAAAAAAAGTTGCACAGCATATATACAATAAGGAAAGCAGGTGAAAAAGGGCACAAGTTAGTGTTGAACCGAATCTACCCAGGAAAAATCATGAAAGAGCAAGAGAAGTGACCTCATGGCTATTGTCCACAGTTCTGCATTCAGCAGGAGATTCTTCATCGCTGCTTCCTAGGGAGGAGCATCTTCCCCAACTCTCTCTATTAGAGCTTGTATAAGAGCAACACTCGCTCTGGCCATTTGGTTTTCCCTGTAAAATCAAAATTCCCATATCCAGTGAAAGATCAGTAAAGAATTTCAGTCGAACTCAAAGCATGGGTGCAAGCCCAAGAATCACATTTAGGAGAGTAAAAAGACGTGTGTGATCCCAGCAAGGCAGAGTTTGTACAGTAATTAGTAAAAGATGTAGAAGTAATGCAGATGCATAATGACCATTAGGGCAGTTGGCTCTATGTATCCATAGTGTCCTCGACTAATAAAAAAAATAACATCATAAAGGAAAACAAAAGAAAAAGAAATATCAGGCTATTCAGAATATTTAAGATATAACTTAGGTGTTAACAACCATGACTCATATCTCATTCTGTCTTCATTACTTGATTTCTAAGGTCACTGGTCAAAACAAAATCAAACGGTGTCATTCTTCGCTACATGCAATACTTTTCCAACAACTGTGTACCTGAACTGCAAGTACTATACTCTAAAATGTCACATTATTTGATTAACCTGCGTAGGTTATTTTAAGGGCAACTTGTGTGTATACTGTAACCATTCAGGGCATTGGCTGGTAAGAGAGTTACTGGGCACACAAATGTATGAATCTTGACGGGAGTAAAAAAATCCATTTGAGCTAAAAACTGCAACGCCGCCATTGAATTTCCAATAAATGTTTGGCCCAGTGCATTTAGCCAAAGACACATTTTGCACTAGCCAAGGACATACACAAACAACCATCAGTTCTCCAGTACTGGTTTCTCTCTGTTATGACTACAACCAGGTTTTTAATGTTCAAGTTTCCATTAACTCAATTCACCTGCAAATTTGATGGCTCATCGCTGCAAAGCCCAGCATTTTCACTAGCCATGGAGTCCTAAATCATCAACACAATATTCAATTAAAAAAAAACAACAGAAGGAAATGATTAATTAAGCACAAAAGAGAAGGTCTATACCACTATATTAGCTAATGGTGCAACTTCAGAAAGAAGTTCGCTCACAGATTTCGTGGTTGGAATGCTAGGACGAACAGAAGAACTTGCAGCATCGGTACAGGCAGAACGAAGGCCTGTGATTATCTCATACAAGAGGCTCTAGGAACAAAAATTGGCAAATAATATTTGGTTTCATTTTCTCAAAGAAAAAAAGAGAAGAACAAATAAACAACAGGCCATAAGTTATCATTGCATCATGCTGGTACAAAAGGAGCACTATCATGTTGCCAATCCCTTTGGACGGTAGATGCACCGTCAACTCTCAAGTAGTTGTCATGGGCATTTTTATGGTAACGTTATAACAGTCCAAGCATAATGAGTTTTCATTTTCACGCAAAGCACTCATGTTGACTAAACAGCTGTAAGAAATTGTTGAATAGTTATGGTCATAGTGTGTCTTGTGTATTTGATTTCTGCAGTCCTTGCAACGCAAGAGATCTCACAAAATAAATAAATAACAGCAGATATACATATACTTCGGATAAAAAAAAATCATAAATAAATAAATAAAATTGACAGAGTTAATATTTATAATGCACACCCACCAAATGGATGAGATGCCGCTTGTTAAATTTTAAGTTACTATAATGGTCTCTGGGTAGTGAGCTAGCTTATTGGTGCAAAAGCTGAGATGCTTAATTAGAAACAGATTCCAAGAAGCAAGAAGATGTTAGAGGAATTGGTACCGACAGCAGTAAAGGAAAGAAGATAGCAAAAGCCTTAGGTTTGTTAATTACCAAAATCAGCAACTGATCTGAAGTTGGTGTTTTAATTGTTCAAAAAAGCTAGGTAAGGAGATCACCTCATCCATGCCAGCACTGACTTTCAAATCACCCAAATCATAATATCTCTCAAGCTTATTTGAAGAAGCTGAAGTTTGAGGAGGGTGAAGGACATTGAAGAAGAAAATGGATACCGAGTCATAATAAAACTGCGGTCGAGAAGAGTTGTGATCGCCATCAAATTTTATCATGTTCTTATCCCCCTGCAAAAGATGGAAACTTTGTTAATTTGTCAAAATGAGCCAATATGGTTATAGAAGGATAAGAAATTTGGAATGATAATTACTGCATAGGAGTTAAAGATGAGGTCGGCATGGCAGGGTTGAATGAATTTGTCCTCACTGGCATGCCCAAATAGAGCAGGAATGAATGTTTTGGGTGCTACCTGTGAGAATCAAAAGGCATTAATGCCTTTATATCATCCAGGAAATAAAGAACGCAACATATTACTGAAAAATGGGTGTGTGAACGTGGAAATAATATATCTGATGCAAATAAGTCGCATACAATCCCAAAAATTAGGCATTGTTTTTTTTTTTTGGTGGGCGTACTATAAGAACAATAGTAGGATGGTATGATCTCAACATCTAACGGTCTAAGAAACAAAGACAAACCTTTAGGCAGTTAAGATCCATAATATCAAATTTTGCCTTCTTCTGAATCACCCAACGCATGTACTGTACCGCCATCTTAACCTGATTGCAATAAAATGTGTAAAAAAGTTACATTTGTATATGCCAGACATTAAGGGAAATAAAACAAGTTTTGAAACTCCAAATAACCTCATATTTCCAGATTGGTTATATATGACTAACAAAGATGAAACTAACAGCATCCAAACCCCAAAAATTACCTGAGGCCACACTAGAGAATCCTCAAAGACACAAATGGTAAGGAAAATAACAGAATAAACATTCAAGGTTTAGAAACCTAGTCAAATACATGGTTACAAGCGTAGCATGCAGTATTTATAACTTGGAGATTGATCATTGAAAATGCTGCATATAGTTATCCAAATCAAAAGGAAATGCAAATTACAAGACTAACACCAATAAATTGCAGAAGTAACAGAAGGATCAACAGACTAAACCAAACAAAACAATATATCAAAAGTATTGGTGTAAGGACAAGTGCAAGAGCTTCCAACAGTTAGGCACAAAACAAAAGATAGAGAGACAGATCCATACAGTAAATTTTGGAAGCCTGATTTTGTATACATCAACGAGTTCCATCATTAGATCAAATAAATTTGCAAAGGCACTATCCAGCACCATTCCAGCTATGGATGGGTCTTCTGCTCCATAGAGAAGGCTGAATAATATTACAGACAACCACTTATCAGTTGTGTTAAGAGTCCTTAAAAAGGTATTTATCATCTCAATTATAAAAATAAAAAAGGTACCTAGTGACTGCACCCATTGATCGTCCCCACAGGCCTATACATGATATTTGTTTGTTGCTTCTTAGATACGAGACCACTACTTTGAGGTCATCTCTCTGTCATAGGGGAAAAGAAGGCATACAGAAAATGAGAGAGGCCAAGTTACATAAGGACTTAATAGAGAAGGGACGTACCTCATGCCAACCAAGGCTCACATAATCACCATCAGATAAGCCAGAACCCGAAAAATCAAGAGCAAAAACAGTGATATTTGATGGAAGAAGAATTACAGCAGCCTCATTTGCATCTGCTCTACATCCGCTGCATTTTTGTGCAAGTTGCTAATTGAGTAAGTTTTCTGCCCTTGTGCACTATCTAACAATTACTAATTTAGGGAAAGGACGAGGAAACACAATGCACTGTTATATACACATATAGTACATTTCACTGCAGATCTAGATTTTATAACTAAGCCCAAGCTGACTTTGATGTTGAAATCGAGCACCTTAATCCCAAACCAGGATAAAGGAGAAGACTTTTAATACAATGACAGCAAATGTAAAACCACTTTCAACATATGGATGTAGATGTCACAGAACCCTAGTGATGCATTGCATCAGACTCCTGATGTTGTGAAAAGTAGGCTATGGTGCTGGGTGTTAACAAAAAAAAAGAAGCCACATTGGTGCCTAAATGTGGTGAGAAATAGAAAATGGTTCTCATTTATTAGTGGAGAGGTGCGGGTAAGGAACCTAGCTGGAGAGTAGGATTGGTTTCAGGACATGAAATACCAGATCTTCGACAAGAAAGTGAACAAAGTCAGTGGATATGATGGCTGGGAAGAGAGCCAACATGGCTTGCCTCTGGTCAATGAAGTCACTGAAAGAAATGTATGTAGAATGGAAAACCAGATTATAGACTTAAAAATATATTATACTGAAATGAATAGCGATAAGGTAATGGTCTAGAAAATTATCTATGAATGCATCAGTGATTTGATTTGAAACAGAAGCAAATAATAGATTTGGCCAAAAATGAAAACTAATTACAACATTTTTATAGAAAATTTGATCATATACAGAATATAACGAACCAAAAAAGGAGATCCATGTAGCCTACCTAATTAGTTTGGAACTAAGGCTTATTTAAGCTGAGTGACGAGACTACATAGAAGCAAAACTACATGGAACTGTCAGAATGATTGTTGCCTACCTGTTTCCATGGCAGTATATAACGCAAGGAAGGGGAGTATCTTCAGGGAAAGGTGAAGGCAGGTAATGGCTGCATCGCAAGGTATGACCCCTTGCATTGGTAAGCTGCAAGCAATTAAAGACATAAAGTTAAAAATGGCAGTAAAAAATTAGTGTGAACTAATGATGCCCATACTTGCCTCCAAGTCTTGTCTCTTGTATGCTCTACCAGCAAGAGTGAAATCCTTCTCCCATAAATACTGATCTGGGTTATAATCCGCCCTGTACAATAATATATGGAGCTCAGCCAAATACATCATCAATGACAAGAAGAAGCATATTTTGATTAAAGGGAAAAAAGTAAACAGAAATAGTAAGCACAGAAGGGTACCTGGGAGGGCGAATTACAAAATTGATGAACTGACCAATCATATCATAGAACTAAACTTGGTTTCTAATTGGGCATATCCAAAAGTATATCCTCCCCTCCAAAAATGTAGCAAACTTGAGCCAAAGTAAGTGAGCGAGCAAGTGAATGATGATGAGAATCTGAACTCAACCACCCATTTACTTGTCTATTTTACCCCATGCCACTTTCAGGGGGGGTTTTTTTTAGGAGTAAGAGACTGTGACAGTGAGGAAAAACAGAAAGCAAGAGAAAAGGAAAGGAAAAGTTTATCAGGGGATCTCAAAAGGAAGGAGTGTTGGCCTTTAAAACCTGGAAAAATAGAATTTCAATTCTTCAACTAGTTGAGCCAACTCATCGTCCTTGCAATGGAGAACGGAAAAAAGAATACCAAATTCAGATCTTAGAACATTAAAGACATCAAACAACAAACACCTATTCCTACTTGACCAGGTAAAAGACGAAAAAATGAAAACTTGATGAGAAAGGGTTTCCTTTATACCTTGAGAGAGAGAGAGAGAGAGAGTAAGTCCACGTCTTTACCAACAACAAAAATGTAGATTAAAGAGAGCCATAAAGAAGGAGGAGGAGGAGGAGGAGGAGTGTTTTGACCTCGTTGCTTGCTGCGTGGGATGTGGTTGGGTCGTCGCCGGACACTGGGGATGGGGGGGAGAGAGAGGCACAGCTTACAACAGTACTTTCTACGCTTTTGTTTGATTGATTGTTTTTCTTCGACCTCTGCTTCCTTTTGCCCTTTTCTTTTTATATACCATTAGTAAGTGTGTTCTATTCATTCATCTACATTATTGAATAAATAAATAAATAAGAGAAAGGGACACCAAATTTTTATTCCATTTTAGGATTTTACTTGCATCTACCTGTGTCAGCCATTGCCAGCTTCTGCGTGTCTCCGTCCTGTCCTTTTTTACCTTTACCGATGCTCCTCCTAGGACGACGTTATTCTGTTGTTGTAGTATTTGTTGTATGATTAGTTATCTTATTTCTTTACTTCTTCTTTTCTTGGACAGCTAACCACCTGACCATTCACATCACCTTCCTCCCTTCCCCCATTTTGCTCTCTTTTTTTGTTTTTTTGTTACGTTGTACTAGTACACCACAGACAACTACAATATTGTTAGATCATACTACTACAGTAAGTGCGCTGGTGGTGTTTCAAATTTTAATAAAGAAATAGTAATAATAAAAAAGCAACAACAAATTTCCGAGCTTTTGAACAAGAAATCTATGTTCTTGGTGGAGTAGAAACATGGATTTATTTATGCATATCTCCAATCTAGCATGTATGGCATAAGAATGGGGTTGAATTGAAAAGGGATTTTTCCCATCTGGGACCAGCTCCCTTGCCCTTCACAAGTCATCCAATCTAAGCTAAAGTATAGCTTAGGTTTTATCATACATACGGTCCCTAGTTAAACCAGCCCAGTGACTCCAATGTTGCGCTTCATCAAATACCTGTTTTCTTACAATCCTAGATGGTCCCCAAATTCAGTTTAACTCCTCTAACTGGCATTTAGTTTTTGGTTAAGCATTATGAAGGCACAGATCTAACGTAATAATGTAAATCCAAGTCAAACAAACTCAACCTGCAATCACCATCACTTTGTTTTGGCACCCATGAGCATGAGAGCTCCCAAGGTCCCCTTGATGCTAACGAATGTCGCCTATCCTTTCACTGTTTGGTTTGGTGTCCCCGTTTACGTGGGCACTTCAGTGTAGTAAGAATCAGATTAGCATTATATATGAATACAGTCGACATCTGATTTGTCATTTCAAAAACAACATTATACAATACAGAGATGGACACACATCAGATCAACAGAAATCCTTTAAATTTTTTTTCTTCTAATAATTGCTCTAGATGTTTCTCTTGTATATCCATACACATCTCCAGTGACACATCATTGCTTTCCATCTTTCCATGGTATTGTAGAAGGTTTCTTGGGTCGGAGGATGATATTGTCTTCTCAAACTGCACCAAAGATCATGAATAATTAAAAGAGGAGGGCATATTTGGTTCAGCCCATAAGGAGTAAATTTTTTTATCATCATGAACCCAAAGGCAGGATCTTGTTTCTTTTTGGAGAGGAGGGTTGGATGTCAAAGTTTTGGGCTATCACTTGGTTTTACAATGTCCTGAAGCTTCCACCCACCAAGTCCCGAGGAAGCAAATGCCTGAGAGTGTAAGACATCAGATCAGGCTAAGATAAATGAATATTTTTAAAAAAATAACAGCAACAGTTTCACCTTATGTAATTGAACCATATATAGCACTGGCAAGCAACAATCCTCAAACTTTACAGCCCCGCCCCAGTCATTTCTAAGTTCATTAGATCACTACTAATTTCTTGAACCCTGTAACAGGTAAAAGCATCAATAATTCTGCTCCATCTGCCTCCACCTAAAATATGCTTTTTTATGCAGTTTTTAAGTCTCAATTTAATAGAACTCCATATCTAAATTCATACTTTCATTATTTAGAAACATTCCTATCTATCTGCTAACCATGGAAAGAGGACACTTGCAAGAACCAATGTTCTAAAGCACTGCCAATACATATGCAGGAACTAAATATTTTCTAGGGGGCATTGCTTATTTGATAGCAGGATGAAGGGCAGTATGCCAGCAAACTCACATTTGAAGTGCAAGTTTAAAGGTTATATTGAAACTTGACTACCAAAATCATCAAGCATCATAAAATAGTTGGGTATACTGAGAATAATAGGAACATAAATGGGGTGGGCACTATTGCTGAGAAGGGCTTAAAACTATAGGGGTTAAGAGAATTGAGAATAGGGTAATCTTGGTTAAATCAGTACTTTGAGAAGAGATGACTAATGCGGCCAACAATTATGTCCCAGAAAGAGGTTTGGATGAGGACATTAAGCATAGATAAGCATGTCTTGCAAGGGCCACGATAATCGTGGTAGGATAATCTCAAGGTGTTATTCTGAAAGGAGACGGCTAATCTTTAGCAATTATACCCCATGAATAGGATATAGCATCAATCAGAAAGCTTTCCAATTTTGCATTGCTTTGACGCATAGAATGAGAAGGTCACTGAACTGATGAATACCAGGCACGAAAAGAAAAGGAGCGAGTCTTACCTCTGCCCAGGATTTCCCAGCAGCTTCAAGCAAAGCAGCATTGCATGTATTTAGCTCTATGGAGGCACCAGAGAACATAGAGGCAGCCTCCTCCCACCCCTTATTATGCCCCATGCACCTGTATAATTGACTAAGAATCAGCATAGTTTTTCCAACTTTCTATAATCCCAGTTTGTTCCAGAGATAAACAAGGCAATGAGATTTAAGGTGCAAACAGCATTCAATCAAAATGCCTAAAGCCATAATTTCTTAGCACACTCCATTTCTTCTTTTCTTTCCTTTTTTTGTCTTCTCTATAGCCAATTCTCAATATGCCAGGCATGAGTCAATTAACTCCTCAGCGTCGACGTTTAAGAAAATCATCATCTTTATTTGTTTCTTGGCAGGATAGATTACAAAATGCATTCAAATCGCATTTAGAAGATTGAGAAAATCAAAGAAACAAGACTAAAGAATTTATCTTCTAACCAATGGAAGAAACTTTTTCCAAATCATATTGCCAACTTGTTATCAAGAGAGTGTAGCACACTTATTTAATATACAAATTGCATTGAAATTGAAGAAAGAAACAGGACTAAATTGATCTTCCGACAGAAGAAAGAAACTTTAACCAAGGCAATTGGCAGCAAAAAAATGCGGCAGTACACAAGTGTTAATTAATCCTTGGGGTGAAAGTGAAGGGAGTATTAACAGCAAAGAAATTGACTCACATGACAGTAAGAATGTCATCCCTTGAGTAATTGCAGATAGCTTGCTGAAGATGGTCGGCAGTCTGACCATCCATAGCTGCAACAGAATAGAAACTTGAAATGAAATGAACCTCTGCATCCAAAAAGTCTGGTACTTGTTGCTGCATTATTTTAAGTGTTTCCTTGGTTCGCAATGCATCACTGTCATCAGTCATTTTTTACTGAGTATGAATATCATTAATTATTGAAGTATGTATTAGTATGTTGTTAGGGTGGAGGGAGAAGAGAAATGAAAGATATGAGAAACCCACCTAGACAAAATAAGTTGAGGTATCCAACCCAAATGTTGGAGCTTTTGAGAGACTTTGGCAGCATCAAGCTCTCCGCTTTTACTCAGTGGCCGGTCATGATCTATTTTTTTTATTAACACAATTAGGAAGAAATTCATAGATATAGCAAACAGAAGATTAACTGGCCGGTTTATGTTTAAGACTAAAGAAATCAATAAGAAGAAAAACGGGATTGTTAAGAGCAGATAAATATTTATTATTAGTAGATAGTGGATGAGAGAGAAAGAGAGAGAGACCTCGAAGTGAACGGTCATCCCAGGAGCTCTTAGCATGACGAAGCAAAATAAGGCGACGGGAAACAGATAGTGAATCAGTATCAGTATCAGTATCAGTATCAGTATCAGTATCAGACACGGCGGAGGCGGCGGTAGTAGATGTGTCTTGTATGACCATGCTGGGTTGCAAGGACCTTGTTCGGCGGCGGCGGCAGCTAGACCTGATTGAAGAAATGGGAGACGGAGGTGGTGGTGTTGGGGAAGGGGAAGGGGAAGGGGAAGGGGAAGGGGAAGGACAAAACTTCATCGTTAACATTAACGGGTTTTTTATGCTAGTGGTAATGTTGGTTAGAGTGAGTGTTGTATTCGCATTCATCCCCCTTCCCTTCACTTCAATCCAGTTCACTTGCTCTTCTACTTTCCGATAAATACTAATCTGCTTTGGAATTCGAGGAGTAACATTACATTAATTAATCAACCCTGTAGTCTGTAGAGAATGAAGGAGTTTTACTTTTACACATGAGATGGCCCAGATCATATGATATGGATGAGGCCTTTTTTGCTTTGCTTCCCCTAAAACAAGACAAACAATGAAACCTGGCAAGCCCAGTTACTTTACTACTAGGAAGATTGGGATAAGGGCAAGTTTTACCTTCCTTTGGTAATCATAAAGTCTTGATCTTTTTCCCCTCAATAGTCGGGGGCATAAATGTAAGATGCTATTATTTAACTCTCTGACTGGTGCGTCTCACTCTCCCTTCGCCTGTCTATTTTAGCTAGGCCTCCCCCTTCTCCTCTTCTTCTTACAATGATGATGGTAAGTGAACATGACCTTTGATGATTTGATATTGCCATAAGATGGTTTTTGTTTTTGGTGGGCAATTGCAATTACTATTTATAAGTACTGACCCTGCCTCCCCTACTTTTGTTTTTTTTCCCCTTTTTTGGATGCGTTATTGTTGCAGAAGGTTCGATTGAGTCAGCCGCAGATCACATCTTAATCCAAAGAGATCTCATACCAACAATCTGCTTTTTTTCGTTTTCCCACCGCAAAATAAACCCTTTAAAAGGTTAGCGGGAATTCAGCTCTGATTGGTCTTTTATTAATTGTTTTGCTTCTAATTGGATGCTTCATATACATGTGATATATTAGTTCTATGTAATTTTGGGCAGCAAAATGCGAGTGTAAATGCTCTGGTTATTTGGTCTTTTAAGTACTTGAGACTTCTTTACTCATTGTCCGATGGGCTTTGTGTATATTTCGAAGAACTCCTCCTTCTTTCAAGAGAGTTGTCATTTTGAGATAGATTTTGGATGCAGCTTTTCGAGGCAAATGAGATTGTTCATATTCAGTGCAGGTTTTGACAAGTTTTTAAGATTCCCCGAGTTGGGATTTTTCTTCCTAAAGTTTGTTGGATTCAAAGGAGTTTGCTAGTGAGTTGAGGGAGTGTATCGGAGGTTGTTAATGGGAAGCATAAAGAGCAGTCTAAAGAATCTAAATGGTTGAAGTGTTTTTTTTTTCAGTTGGAATAATTTTACTGTATTTCCTTTTTAGTGGTTCACTTTGGTGCATGTATAAGAGTACTATCATTTATGTGCTGAGTCCATTTGTTAAAGAGGAATAAATATAATAGAATCATGATTTCCTTCTCCTTAATTTCTGTTGGCTCAGCTATAAATTTGATCATCGGTTATGTCCCAGTACCAAGGGGATGAAATGGATCACGTGGTTGATGACTATGAGATCGCAGAAGTAGATGATGATGTCTATTTTCATGGCAGATTCATGGCTGATTCAGAGTCAGAGGATGATGATGATGATGATGAATATGATCATTTGGTTTGTTCAATTCATACATCAGTTTCCACATTTTTTTTTGTTATTTTTGCCATTAATGTGGAATGGGTCTTTTGTTGTCCATTACATCATCTGGCACTCTTGCTTTTGATGTGATGAAAAATATGTTGTTTATTTATTTATTTACTATCAGTTTTATTGACAGATCCTGTTTGTGACCTTTCTGTTCTTTTTTCATTTGGCCCTTGGGTGGGGGTGGGTTGTTGGTTATGCAGGATAATAAGATAACGGATACATCTGCTGCAGATGCTCGGAAGGGAAAGGATATCCAGGGAATTCCTTGGGAAAGATTGAGCATTTCCCGAGAGAAGTACCGACAAACTAGGTTAGAGCAGTACAAGAACTATGAAAACGTACCTCAATCAGGAGAAAGTTCAGAGAAGGTAGAATCTATTTTCTCCTAGTTTGTGGTGCTATTGGACTACTAGATACAGTTGACCCTTCTTTCTCACTTGCTTTTATTTTAACCATCTCCAGGAATGTGAACCTATTAAGAAAGGGGGGATGTTTTATGAGTTCTGGCACAACACCAGATCAGTGAAATCTACAATCCTTCATTTCCAAGTATGCTGATATTTTTGTCCCATCAGCTTGAATTGAATTATTTTTTAGTTGTATGATCTACTTGATAAGATTTTCTTGTCTTACATAATCATGATGTCTGATCTCCATGTGTTGGTGGGTTGGGGGGGGGGGGGTGCTGGATGGTGGTGAGATGCTGATGGATTCCTTATTTAAGACTGAGATGAGATGATTTAAGGACATAGTATTGAGACATTAGCTAATGATTGGCAACTCAGGATTTATTGGAACTTCGGTATCTTAGGAGCCAATCTAGTAGACTTTTTGGGAAGCTAAGATTTTATAAGTATGCAAAGAATTGAAGAAAGGAGCTAGATGTCAACTAATTTAGAGACTTTTGATCATTTGAAGTGTTTTGAATGCGGAAAAAAACTAAAAATGCAAAGGTTTTAAAGAATATTGTTCAAAAGGCTACTTTATGTATTTGAAAACTGTTGTTTTGGCATTGCAGTTGCGAAACTTGGTTTGGTCAACATCAAAGCATGATGTCTACCTCATGTCACATTACTCCATCGTTCATTGGTCATCATTAAGTTGCAAAAAAAATGAAGTCCTTAATGTTTCTGGGCATGTGGCACCTTGTGAGGTATATAAATCTTTTGATGTCTTACAATATAACATCCCACAATATAGTCAAATGCTTTTCTTTCTTTCTTTGTGAAGTTGCGGTAATAACTTCTTTGTATGATAGAAACACCCGGGAAGCCTCTTAGAAGGATTCACACAAACTCAAGTTAGTACACTGGCAGTAAAGGATAGGTTGTTGATTGCTGGGGGGTTCCAGGGAGAACTAATTTGCAAGGTAATCTTTTTCATCTGTAAGTACTTTTAAGTTGCATTGTATTATTCAATAATCATTTTCATCAGAAAAAGAATTTCTTGATTGAATGAACTGAAAATGTAGAAGTCTGATATATCTGCCAACTTTTCTCTATTGTTATGCCCATACATACTTTTTTGTGCTTGTTCTGATTGGTGGTCATGGTGCATATAAATGAAAGTTGTAAGTAATTAACCAACTTACCATAGGCATTTCTGTTGCGATTGTGATGTTTACGATGTGTTGAGTATTTTTGGTTATTTCTGAAAGAATGTTGTATATAATGGCCAATGAGTTGTTTGCTTGCTTGTTTGTTGAGGATGCAGTATTTGGATCGACCAGGTGTTAGCTTCTGCTCCAGAACGACCTATGATGATAATGCCATCACAAATGCAATTGAGATTTATGAATGTCCCAGGTTCTTCATTACTTCCACTTCTTTGCACATTTTTTACTTTAGATGTTGGTCAAGGGACAGTGCCATTTGTTAATTCTATCTGACTTGAAGCAAATGCTGTGCAGTGGTGCAGTTCATTTCATGGCTTCAAATAATGACAGTGGAGTGAGAAACTTTGACATGGAGAGATTTCAGCAAACTAAGCATTTCTGCTTTGATTGGCCTGTGAATGTAAGTATTCCTTCTGTGAATGTAAACATTTCAGCCTAATTATAAATTTTAAGTGCCCCCATAATCATGTTATTGTAACAGATGCTCCGGGTTGTCCTCACTCCAGATTGTCCTTCCACCTTCTCCCACCTTTTAATCTTTCACATTCATGTGCTTTGATGGCACCTTGTTCCATTACTGCCAGCTAGCCTTCATCATGGTTTAAGCTCTTTTCTCTTTCTTCCAGTAACCAATTTCCCAAAACGAGTTCTAAAAGGGTCTTAGATTTGGGAAGTTCCCCTTTTGCTTTGGGAGTATGTTGTTGATGAAGGAAGGTTTTTTGGAGCTCAATAGGGGCTGGTGGAAGGCTTGTGTAGCTAGGGGAACTTATAGTTTCATTGGATCTAGTGAACCTAGACAAAATGCAAAGGTAGTCCAGGATATTTTTCAAAAAGAAATTGTAGGTATGGAATCAATAAGTTTGTGGGAAAAAGGGAGGGAGGTTCAAAGATTGAAGGAGAAATAAGTAATCTTGGATCTTGATGGTGCAAAGAAGAAAGCTGAGCTGATACATGGGAACAATGGTAAAAAGGCTTTGATGGAAGAGATTAAATGGAGATAAATATGGAGTTTTGTGATTAAAAAAAGGAGATAGATATACTAAATATTTCACAAGATTGATTATGCCTTTAAGGAAAAATAAATTAGGATGCCAAAAAAGGGAGGGGTGGGATTGTGATATAAAAATTACGATCTCACCTCCTCACTTTGTGAACATACACGTATGGTTTTTTATTTACTTTGTATGATACTAGTGTACAAAGAAGTCATGCTTCTCATTTGGGATTGTGATATACATTTGAGTGCATGTGCACTCATGCGTCTGTGAGTGTCTATTGCATCCGGGCCTTCGGGTTGTTATGTTTAGTTGTTCTGAGTGCACATCTCTGGATGCTTTCCCCAGATTTGATCTAAAGGATTGGCTGATTTGAGATTTTTATTTACTGAATGAGCATGTATTGCTCACAACATTTGAATTAATGTGTCACATGCTCTCCTTCTATGTATTAATATGTTGCTTCTGTTGACAGCACACCTCATTGAGTCCTGATGGTAAGCTTCTTGTCATTGTCGGTGACAACCCCGACGGGATACTGGTGGATTCTCAAACAGGAAAGGTAGCCTGCTGCATTTGATAAAACATTTTTATTATTATTGTTGTTGAATCCTTTGTTCTTAGAGCTCAATAGACCTGTTTGCATTCTCGGATGCGGGCAGCTTCATCTAATTTGACGTCCTTATTATTGCAGCCCATTATGTCTTTATGTGGGCACGTGGATTTCTCATTTGCATCTGCTTGGCATCCTGACGGCCGCATTTTTGCCACGGGGAACCAAGACAAAACCTGTCGTATTTGGGATGCTCGGAACTTGTCAAAGTCTGTTGCTGTGCTGAAGGGCAATCTAGGAGCCATTAGATCAATTCGTTTTACATCTGATGGGCAGTTCATGTCAATGGCAGAGCCAGCAGACTTTGTGCATGTCTATGATGCGAAGAATGGGTTTGAGAAAGAGCAGGAGATCGACTTTTTTGGGGAGATATCTGGTGTGTCTTTTAGCCCTGATACAGAATCCCTCTTCATTGGAGTGTGGGATCGCACCTATGGAAGCCTCCTTCAGTACAACCGACGCAGGAGTTACTCATATGTCGACTCCCTCATGTGATTATCAGTCTGCATCTGCAATTTCCTATGAACATGAGGATGCTAGATCTGACAATAATGTACATGATGATGGTCACATACCTCATGTTACTCTGCAGTAGAGAAGAAATTGAGAAGAGACTTTCTACTGTTATAGTTTCTTGTTGTGAAATAATGTCGGGTGGCGTAGTGTGAGAGGGAAGAAGTTGGAGAGAAGGGCATGGGGCATACGAGAGCTTTGCTAAATTTATATAGTAAAGCTGTTATATATATAGAACGGGCTGTTTGATACAGATTTCAATGCTTTTTTAAAGTATTTTTTATTTGAAAAAAATATTAAATTGATGTTTTTTTAGTTTTTTTTTTTATGATTATGATGTGGTAATATTAAAAATAAAAAAAAAATCAAATATATTTTCCACTGGAATTCCAAACACTCTAAGTGATTGAGAGAATATAGGGAAGCTTGGGTGCGTATCTTGATACGCAAGCAGGAATCAAAGCATGACCAAGGCAAGGCTTGTGATCATCTAATTATTTTGTGGCCTTCCTTTTTTAAGAAAAAAGAAAGAAATCGTGCAAAAATTTCCCGGTTCCCTCCTATAATTCATGCTGGCGTGTCGTCCCGGCCGCTTGCTCCAGGGAAATTTGAGAATTTTACCTTTTCAATTGATATTTTATTTTTTTAATACGCATTGCATAAGTTTGGTTCACAACTTCACTTATTATTTTTGTTGCGTATAATTTTCATTTGATTTTATACTTACCTTTATTATTTCACATTTGATAGTTTAAGGAAATTTTAAAAAATATAGCTCTATACTTTTTTAGCATTAAGGAAATTGATACTTCTTTGTTTAAAAAATCTAGTCCAATATATTTCAAAAAGAAACCAACCGTGTTTCAAATGTCAAGCAAGGATTGATAAATAAAATGTCGGTCTTTCTTCATCCTCAACCTCCAGTCTCGTGAGGCTCGTGTTAGAGCCTGTTTATATTTGAGGCAATTTTTGTGTTTGGTTAATTATTAAAAGTAATTTATTATTTGTGGGATCCAATATAACTTATGTTTAAGACGCAGGGTAACCGAAAACAAGTTGAAGCTGCTTTTCTTTTTTTTACCATCTCCACTTAAACAGTGGAGAGCGTCTCTACTATTCATGGCCAGACCGGATCCGGCCCAAACCTAAATGCATTGGACCGGATCCGACCTAGTAAAATTTAAAAAATATATATCTTTTTATTTTTAATTGTGTTTTATTTAAAAAACTAGTTTTTATCATTATTCAATGGCACTACACAATTAAATTAGAATGAGATCGCATAATGACGTATCATTTGCAGAATTTGATTGAAATCCCAATTTTATTCCTGATGATATTTTACCTAATGTTGTTGCACGCTCAGGAAACCATGAAACTGTAGTCCTTGTCGGATGGATTTCGTACGTGATGGAATATAGATAGTTTAATGGAACAATAAAAAATATTTTATATAAAATATTATTTATTTAATATGTAATAGCAGTAGTTAAATCTATAATATTTAAATTAAAAATCATCAATATTAATATATATATATATATATATATATATATATCTTTTTTAGTTATTTTATAACCTCAATTTGAAAAGCATTATTAACCAAACACATTAAACTATTTTTTATTCAACCTCAATTTCAACCATAATTTTAACCAAACACATATAAATATCAAACCAACCTCAACCAAAAGTGCTTTTTATAAAATAACTTTTTTGAAATCACAACCACAAAAACTACCACAATACCAAACACATACAACTGGATTGGTCTTCCGCGCAAAGCCACGAGTTGGTTTAATGTTTTTAACCTAAAAAAAAGTTTATAAGATATTTATGTTTTAAAAAAAAATAAAAGAAATTCGATAATTGGATTAAATTTTAATTAATTTAATAATATGATAAAAATATAAGGCAACAAAAAAAATTAAAAAACAATATCGAACGATTATATTGAAAAAGAAATAAAACCAAAAAGATTTCAATCCCTGTTAATTTTTCAAACGATGACCTGAATTATCAAACTGAAAGCACTATACATGAAAAAATTATGAGGGTTAAAATTACACAAAAAAACTAAACAAAAAAAAACCATAATAAAAAACAACAATAAAAAATGAGGGTTAAATCGTAAAAAAAAAAAAATCAAAAGGCAATAACAAATTTTTAATTTGAGAGTTAAATTGAAAAGAATAAAAACATTAACAAAAAGACAAAAATCAAAAGAATGAAGAATAAAATGAAAAAAAAAATTATAAACTTGGATTGGATTGAAGGGTGAAATTAAAAATAATGAAACTTTTATAAGAGTGTCAAGGAAAAAAAATAAAAAATCATAAAAATAATGATTAAATCTAAAACATCAAAACATAATATAAAAAATTGAACATGCAAAATTTTTCATTGTGTTTTTTTACATAAAAAAATCATAGAAGTAAATCGAAAACTTATGCATGTATCTAACTAAACAAATCAATAACTATTGGGTAAAGAAATTGAAAAAACTAAGAGACAAATATAGATCAAGATATTTATTATCGCAATATAAGTAATTTACTTAGTTGTGTTTAATGAATTTGTTTATCAAAACAGTTTTGTAATAGAAACCGATACATACATAAAATTTATTGAATAAAAAAAATTATGCAAGGCTGCACATATGAAAAATCTTATAAAAATCAATATATATATTTTAAAAATCTATATAAAATAAGAAAAATTAGGTGAATCATATTAACCTTAGTTTGATAAATTATAATTATTGTTTTTTTAAGGAGATATACAGTAGAAATTGATAAATTATAAAATTCTTGTTCATATTTAAGGAGTGGGTACCCTTGGAATTTTGGAAGAAAAAAGTTTTAAATCATGCCTATTGATAATTCCAATAAGAATGGGGAATGAAATTACCAAGTTTAACATGCTAACTGATTGAAAATTGGATTGCTTAGTGAATGAGTTGTTTCCAATCAGAAGGATGAAAGATATTTTGAATGATGCATGTGGAATAGGTGTATTCAGAATGATTTTGTTGAAGTTTGAAATGTTTGAATTTGACGGAAGCTGTTATCTTAAGTATTGTCATATAGTAAGACTGAGGTTTGGATAAATTTCAATGTTTGAAATACTAATTTGAAGGGAAGACTTTTATAACTGCGATGAAAGGGTTGAGATGGAAATTCCATTTTCAATAATTAAAATATTTTGAAATTTTTGTTTTTCAATGCAATCAAATTTTTCTTTTGAAAACTTTTGAGATAATTCATGTCGCACGTGTGCGGCGTCACGACAATCTTTCACTTTATTGGTTTTAGGTATCAGGAAATGTGGGGAAGAAAAGGAATTCCTGTCTTTTACTATGGAAAGAGGAAATGAGAATCGCCACCTAGTTTTTAGTTACTAGAAACCCTAACTGGTCTCAGTGATCGAGCACGGAGACTTAGTGCATAAATGGAAGGTATTAGCACCCCAAATACACCTTACATGAGGTAAGCTACATTGTTTAATTGTCTGATATAAGTTAAGATATTGTCGTGTTTTCTAATTGTTAGTCTGTCTAAGGTTTAAGAGAAGTTCTCCCCGGTAAGGAGATTCTTATTTTATTGGGTAAAACCTAACCGCTATAAAGTCTATACATAAAAGAACTACCTTTTTAATATCAGGAATATGTCTTACGTCTAAGTTCATAATCCAAGATATTAAAAGAAAACAAAATAATTTTTTTTGGTATTTTTAAAATATTGACCTAGTTCTCATGGCTTTAATAAACTAGTTATTAAAGTCCAAAATGCATGCTAAAACATATTTTTTGAATTTTTTTTGTATGAAAATACGATATAATTTTTTTAATCTTTGAGAGACTTGGCCATATGTATGAAAACAAGATATTTTTGTTTTTTTGCAATATTTTGGAGAAAATCAGGTATTTTAATACCAGATTCGTATCTTTATAGTATAATAATACAAAACAATATTAAGCAAATTTGATGGAAAAATACACTAGAAAATCACAAAATTTGAAAGGATTTTTTGGAAAAACATATATATATATATATATATATATATATTTTTTTTTTTACTAGGCCGGACAATAAATAGTGGAGTAGCTCTCCACTATTCACATGCAACGTGAATAGTGAAGGCAGGGTGAAATGAAGAAGAAGAAAAAGGATAAGGGGGGAGAGCTGACTTGCTAACGATGTTGGCGGTGCTGGTGGCTCACGGTGGCAGTGTTGTCGGCGATGAAGCAGAGTGACAGTGGTTCTGTTGTGGTTCTTCTTCTCTATGCAGAGACATAAGTCTGTTTTTTTTCCTTCTCTTTTTCTATTTTTGATTGCTCTTCCTCCTGTATTTGTCTTTGTTTCGTTCCTCTCATCCCTCTGTATTCTCTTTCTCCTTTCTCTTTTTTTTTCTCTCTCATTTCTGTCTTTTTGGTCTCCTCTCTCTTTTCATCGTCCCCTGTTTCCTTCTCTCTATTCTGTTTTATTCCTCTCTTTTGTTCTTCAATTGTTTTTCTCTTCTCTCTGGTTGTCTCTTTCTAGTCCTTTCAAATGTTCCCTTTTCTGTTTTCTTGTTTCTTTTTTTTTCAAAATCTTTCTCTCTCTTCAAAACTCTATTCTATGTTCCCCGTTCTGTTTCTCTGTATCTTCTTCTAAAATCTCCCCCACCTCTTTCCCTTTCTTTTTTTTTTGTTTCTCTCCTCTCTATTCTCTGTTTTTTTTCTCTCGCCCCTAAATCCTCAATTCATTCGTCCCCCCTCCAAAAACTTTTCCTCATTCACCCCTTCTGTTTTTTTGTCCATCTCCTCTCTCTAAAATCTCCCTATATTTTGGTTTAAAAAACAATCTCCCTCATCCCAAATCATCCCCTCCTATTTCATCTCTGCCTCCCCTGGTATTTATAAGTGCAAGAGGAGAGGGGCACCTTACCCCTGCCATGGCGCAGGGTAAGGTGGGTAATGGGAAGCTGCTTATAGGGCATGGTTCCCTTGGTTTTCTTCATCATGGTGGCATGGGCATGTGGGTATGGTTTTTGTTAGGGTTTGTGCAAGTGAGAGGGAAAAGAGAGGGAGAAAAGCGGGGGAAAATCAAAATAAAAAACTCTTCTTCCCCTGCTACACGTCCAGGGGAAGAAAAAGAAGCACAGTGCCGTTTAAAATGGCACCATGTTGTGGTGCTTTTTTTTTAACTTTTTTGAACTTTTTTTTGTATTTTCTCCTTTTTTGTGCGGGGACTCAAAAATTGGTAACAACAGTTCAAATGAAGAATTTGGATCAATAGGAAATAGTGGTTTTGTATGGAAAAACCTGCTTTTGTTTTGAAAATTGGTTTAATAGTTTTACCTCTTTAAGAAGGCTTTTTTTTCCTATGATAACTTTTAGTCCTATGATGACTTTTAGCTGATAGTTTGTAAGGTTAAAAGCAATTTTGACGAATTGGATAGGGATTCTATCCAATTTTGTACTTGTAAAAAGCTTTCTGCTTCCTTATATTCAATTATTGCTTCATACCAGGATTTGTAATTGGTTTTGTAGATGAAATGGTTAAGGAAAGGAGTTTTGCAGGGTTTTGTAATTTTTGAGAATTTAGAGATTCAAACTTTGTTCATGGGGCTTTGCCTTTGTCTCTGAATTTAGAAGGCATCAGAACCTGTTTTAGAGAAATTTTCTAGTTAGAAAATCAGGAATGAAATTTGGATCTCCTTTTATATATTCTGTCTCAAAATAAAAAATACTTAATATAGCTTACCATCAGGCAAACATTTGTTTTAAAGTAATATTTTGAACATCTTTCTATAAAACTTATTTAGTAGATTTGTAATCAATATGTAAAAAGAATTTTTGATTTAATAAATCCCTTTGAAATTTTGTAATGCATAACATAATGAAATTTTTTTTTATAGTAGAATAGTTCTTTTAACAATAATTCAAATGTGCAGATGTAAATTAAAGAATTTGTTCTTTGTTATTTTGTACTTGTTTAAGAATACCTCCGTACCTTAACTCAGAAGCATATGTCTTAACTATTTTGGGAGCTAAGAGATTGACAATATGTAACTAAGGAATTTCTTGAACCTATTTTTTAATTTGTCGAACAATCCTAGTATGTTCATCAGACCATGGAACATGGTTCTTTCTCAACCTATTATGTAAGGGTTTTGCTATTTTACTCACATTGGGATAAAAGTCTAGAACATAATTTAGACATCCTAAAAGCCTTTGTAGTTGGGTTTTTTCTAGAGTTTTGTCAGAAAATTTAGCAACAAATATAAGAGATCTCTTAATAGGTGTAATTGTTCCTTAGGAGATATAATGACCAAGAAAATGAATATGAGTTTGAAAAAGAGAAATTTTTTATTTTGAAACAACTAAACCATTTTTCTTTATGACATAGAAGAATGTCTGTAAATGTTTGAAATGTTGTTCTATTGAATTTGAAAAGATAAGAACATCATCAATGTATATTATGCAAAATTTTGAAAATATATTGAAAATATCATTCATGATTTTCTAATATTCAAAGGGAGCATTTTTTCAATCCAAATGACATGACATTTCACCCATATTGACCATATGAGATTGTAAATGCAGTTTTGTAATGTTCTTTTGGATGAATTTGAATTTGCTAAAATTCTAATTTCATATCAAACTTTGAAATATGAATGCAGAATGTAATTTTTGTAACAATTTTTTTTTTTTGGATTGGATATCAATCCATTTCAAAGCTTTGTTCAAAAGTTTATAATTTATAACAAGCCTTGGCGTGCCTTGTTCAATTTTAGAATTTTTGTTAACATAAAAAGCTACACACGATCAAGGTTATCTGGATTTTTATACAAGGCCTTTAAACTTTAAATCTTTGATTTTAAGTTCAACATTCATTTGAATAGGTCTTGTTTTTGTAGGAATTTGTTTTTCATTAAAATGATCATCATAAAAAAGATCAACAACATGTTGTTTTCTCTTTCAAAACGCATTTGGTAAATCAAAATAAATCTCTTTTTTCTATCTTGTTTTGGAATTTTAAAATTCTTTTTTGTAAAATAGAATTTTGTAATTGTTGCTTAATTTTTTTTTTGTAAAAAGACATCTTGTCTAAGATGCATGAGATGAGCTTGCTTTCCTTGAATCAATGTATTAATGTGATGAGTATGAATAGAACATGCCTTGATTAAATTTAAATTCCTAGTTTTTGGCTTTTCTATGAAACGAAAAACAATTTTTTTTTAAAAAAAAAGACATCTTGTCTAAGATATATGAGATGAACTTGCTTTCCTTGAATCAATGCATTGATGTGATGAGTATGAATAGAACATGCCTTGATTGATTTAAATTCCTAGTTTTTGGCTTTTCTATGAAACGAAAAACAAGTTTCATGCCATTGGTTTTTAAAATAGTACTTTCATTACTAGTTTTTTAAAGTAGTAATCATGTCAATAAAATGAATGACAAGAATAACAGTATGATTAATGTTATTAGTAATAATTTTTTTTTATAGATAAAACTCATTATTAAAAATTAATGCTTGAGTTTTGTATTCGATAACCAATTTAGTATTATTTGCTGCAAAAAGTTTTTCAGAAGTGCTTTGTAAAAATTGTTTTAAAACTATTCATTCTTTAATACAATTCAAATATGCACTTATATCAAATAAGACAACACTGTCTATTTTACAATCATTTGAAAAGATTAATGTAATTTTTATGATATACTTCTTTGAAGTAATTATGTTGAAAATATTTAGGAATGTGCTCAGTATTTGATAATGCATGATCCAATGCATGATTATCTAAGGTTTGATCTTCTGATTCTGGTTTAGAATCAGACTGACTTTCTAACTTTGTAAGAAGCTGTTGTAAAATAGAAGTCTTTTTGTTGGGCTTGTTTAAGATTTTGTAGTTCAGTCAATAGCAACATATTTAGATTTTTTGTTGTTGAGAATTTTGGTAATGTCATAGGTATTTGTACTGGTTGATGACAATAATGATTGTTTTTGAACATGTTGTGGTGTCTTTGACTTATGAAAGGAACTCATAAGTTTATCCATATAGGTTTTTTTTTTTGTTTTTTTTATTAAGGATCATTAAGTCTTTTAATAGCTTTAAGAATCAATTCTTGGTATTGGGTTAAAACATTTTTTTTCAAGTGTTATGGTTTGATATGTTTTAGCCAAAGCTGGATGTTACTAACTCATATATTTGGAAGGGTTCTTTATAAATGTCTGCCGACCTAGATTCAATCTCAGATGCTTCAACCAAGAGGTTTTAGATATGGTGAATGCCTTCTTCTTCTAATTGTATTTCATATAACTTTGTGTTGATTCGAAAAAATATAGAGGTATGACCTTTCTAGCTATATTTGTAACATGTAATGTTTTTTAGATCAATTTTAGGCTTGGGTTTTGGTATTGATTGAAAAGGTTTTGTGGGCTTTGTAGTGGTCTTTTTATAGTATGGCTTAATTTTACTATAGAAACGTTTGTATTTATTGGTTGATCTTCTATTAAGTGGTTTGTTGGGCTTTAAGGTGGTAGATTTGAAGCATGAACCATTACAAGTTGACTTTGGTAGGAATAGGTTAAACTATTGACAAAAACTTCTTAGTTCCTATCTAGTTCTTCTCATTTCCCACTTAATGTGTTTTTGAAGTTTAAGGTCTTAACAAATCTTAAGACCTTCTTTTTGAGTAAAATGACAAGCTCAACATATGTTAACTGATCATAAGGGATTGCTTTGGAGATAAAAATGTCTTCGATTTTATTCCTGACTCTTTCTCTTAGGAGGGTCGGCAAACTAGTAAGGATTTTTTTTTCAAAAAGATTGGTTTGAATCTTCTCGGAGCATGACATGAGTAAGGAAAATGTTTTTGTACCATTGAAACTCACTGAGTTTTTTGCATCTAAGGTTGGAAAGAAGTTCAACATTTTTATCTTTGAGAAGTAAATGATCTCTTACAAAATGAAGGGAAATTGTTAAAATGAGGGTTGAAATTGCATCTTAGATGGTGTTTCCATCAGAGTCAAGAATATGTATTTGGTCTTCAGTCATTTGGATGGAGTTAAGGATTTCAAGGTGTTGGGTTTTAGTGAGATGATAATCCTACCATCCTTTTAACTAACCAGAAAAACCAACTATAAGAAATTCAACTATAGCTTTGTCTGAAGTTTCAGTTTGGGGTTTATAGGTATTGACATTTATAATCATTTATTGTAAGGTGTTTAGGATATTGTATTCGGATATTCTATCTATGTTCCATTCATAGAGAGAGAAAGCACTGAATCTTTGTTGGTTTGTAATAGCCAGTTTATTATGGAGGGTTATATCAAGGGCAATGATTGTTTTAGGAGTATGATTTCTCCAAATAAGTTTATTAATTTTAAGAGTTTCTTCATGAAAGGCTTATTCATTAGTGGTCTGAGTTTGGTAAGTTTGAATAGCGTTTATGTGGCTTGTGTAGATTTGGAGATTATTACTAACTTATAGGGCATCAAGAGCAATCAAGGTGGAGGACGAAGCTTCAAGGTGGTTAAGGTGATATTTAATGGCTTTAAGAAAGTCAATTTTGTTGTTTTGGAATTGAGTTTGGCTAGTTCTTGTAATTTGGTATGGTTTCAATACTGGGTTTTTAGCTTTTGGTCTACAGATTTTGTAGTTTCAACTGGAGAAACAATAGTCTTTGAGATTTGTTTATTTATTCTAGACAATTGTTTTCCTATGGTATTGAGATTGGTATTGGTGAAGTTCTTTTGCTTGATAATGTGTTTGGTATTTATGGTAGTGTCTTCACTTGAGTTTTTGTAAGGGGTAACATCTACAGTCTGACTATTATGAGGAATTTTGAGGTTTCTCAAGGATGGATGTTTAGACTTAATAAAAGTACAACTGATAAGTTTCCAAACAAGAGTTTTATTTCTAGATGTTATAGGACATGCATGCTTTGAAAATGGATATGTAATATGGTGTTCAAATACATAAAATGATTCGAACCACTCAAAGAACAAAATTTGAACTTTATGTAATGCAATAAAATTTAAGCTGAAAGTCTTAAAAAATCAAGATCTCTTTTCAGAGTTACAGGTACTATAAAAATCATCAATAAAATATTTTGTGTTTATAATAAAATTTGTTTAACATTCAGCTCATTTAGATGTTTTCGATTACAAATGAGAATGTTGGGGAGGTTGGTGGAGAAAATTGGTTAGTGTTTGTATATAATGGTTTAAGTATATTTGTGGTATAATCAACATTTTAAAAACTAGTGCTAGAAATATCAGAGATTGATTTTTTAGATGAGTTTGTGTGGTAATGTATATTTATAACTGAGAAAATTTTAGAAATTCTCTCAAGATTTATTGTACCGGATGTAGAAAATTCATTTGAGAATCTAGAACTAGCTGAATGTTTATGAAAGGATAGATTAACTTTATCATTACTATACTGGGTTGTTTGTTTGAGTTGAATATTTGATTGTGATAATTGCAAATGTTTAGGTTGAGTAGCACCTTTAAAGATCCAGTTTTTTTAGTAAAATAATATTTTTTTTATTGTATAGATTTAGATAAATTGTATTTGATCTTTCTTATTCGAAGAAATAAGATTTTATATTTATGGAATTAAAATTTATGTTTTGTAATGAAAACTTAAAAATTAATGCTACATGAATTGATACTTTAAACGTGTTATCCTAATGAGGTTTTTTTTTCCAGTTTAATGAGTTTTTGGTTTTTTTTTTATTTTCTAATGAGATGCTGCTTTTTCGAAAATAGAACCGTTAGCCTTACCTTGGTTTCAGCAACGGCTAGTTTTTTTTTTTTTTTTTTATAGCATCGCGGAGCAGCCCTAAACACAGCCAGATCGGATATCTTCTGTCTTGTACCTCTCACGCACAGATACGAATTGCAGAAGTCGATTGACGGTCTAGTCTGGAGGATATTTTGAGATAAAATCAAATAAATCGCAACTGTGAGAGCAGATGAATGAATAATCGGTGATGATGAAGCAAGAGCAGGCAACCCTAGGCCCGAATCCCCCAAATCCTCCTCCTCGGAGGCCGAGGGTGAGGGAGGTCAGTTCCAGGTTCATGTCTCCAATTGCTTCTCCCTCCTCCTCTCTTTGCCCTCTTCCGTCCAATAAACAGCGCTCCAGCTCCGTGCAAAGGCAGCGCCGCAGCCAGGAATTGGACGCCGACTGCAGCCCGCAGCGAAAACAACAACAACAACAACAACAACAACAACATCATCAG